>Ga0163163_10000024_pt1 | contig 185100 bp, 144 predicted proteins | sample S65metaG_FD_119766 | JGI IMG/M metagenome (GOLD analysis project Ga0163163, IMG submission 119766) | Switchgrass rhizosphere microbial communities from Kellogg Biological Station, Michigan, USA - S6-5 metaG | ecosystem: Host-associated > Plants > Roots > Rhizosphere > Soil | place: USA...
CATAGGCAAGACCTTCAATCGTTGGCAGCAGGATCCAAAGCACCCCGGGGGCTTGAAACACGCCGCCGTGATAGTCGAGGTACCAATAGAACGCGGTGAACGCGAGCAGCGTTGCGGCGGCGACGACATGCCGGTGCGCAACAGCGCTGCGGAACTGGAATGCGATCATGCCTAGCGCGAACTGGTCGACTCTGCCGACGATCGTCCAGTATGCAAGCGATTCGACTTCTCCGTGTGCATAGAAGATCAGTGATCGCAGCACAATGGCCGCCACGACTATTGAAAAAGGCAGCCACTTCGACTTCCTGATCAGCCACAGAAACAGCGGCAGAATCGCGTAAAAGTGGAACTCGACCGTAATTGACCACCCGCCTTTGGGTAGGGTGGGCAATACGATTCCCTGCGCTATCGACAGGGCGTACGCAGATAGACTCTTGCCGACCATCCACTCGCGGAAACCCACAACCAGGATCATCGCCACGAGCAACGGCAGCAGACGCAACATGCGATTCCAGAGGAACGCCTTGAAGGAAATGGACTTGCCGTCGAGCAACTTCGCGAACAGGTAACCACTGAGAGTCATGAATAGAGCCACTCCAGTGTGACCCTGGTCAAGGAGTGCGAGGGGAAAGATCGCTGGGGCGTAGCCGATGCGAACGGGATAAGCAGTCGCACCGTGTAGAAAGTGCCAGGTCAGCACCATGAAAGCTGCCAAAGCCCTGACGTGATCAAGGGCAATGAAATGTGCGCCGGAGGATGATTTCATGCGCTCCCGCCAATGGCGCGCTGTGGCCCCCCTCCAGTATAGCGGGGTGTATCAATCAAGGCGTGAGGCGTCCGCGCTACAATTGGCAGACCGACCCAAGGCTTTGCCGAAGATTACTGATGACCGACCCGCGGCACGTTTATGACTACCAAGTACAGCCTGACTCCGCACCAGCCAGAGTCGTGCGTATGGTCGGCAACGACAAGCGCGTACTTGAACTGGGGTCCGGGCCTGGTGCCGTTACGCGCTTGCTGACCGACAACGCGTGCCGCGTGACTGCGTTGGAACTAGATCAGAAGGCAATCGAACTCGTTACACCATTTTGCGAGCGCGTTTATCCGTGCAACCTCAACGATCCCAGCTGGCCCGGCATTCTCGCCAATTCGGAAAAATTCGAAGTCATTGTGGCTGCCGACGTACTGGAGCACCTGTACGATCCGTGGAAGACACTCAGCTTCCTGCCGCCGCTGCTTGCCAAGGACGGTTACGCGGTAATCTCCTTGCCCCACGCCGGGCACAGTGCTGTTATTGGCTGCCTGATCGAAGGAGATCTCGAGTACCAGCCTTGGGGCTTGCTCGACAAGACACATATTCGATTCTTCGCCATAAAGAACATTCAACGGTTGTTTGACGATGCCGGGTTCAAGATTGTCGACGTGGATTTCGTCGTCAAGACTCCGGAACAGACAGAATTCGCCCGGCGCTGGCGCCGGCTGCCTGCCGAGACCCGGCGCGTTCTTGCATCTGGTACGTTTGGTGTTGTTTATCAGGTGGTGGTGAAAGCGGTACCTCAATCGGCCACAGGCAAAGCTCTGAAGCTAGCATCGCTTCCGATTCCTGCCGCGAGTACGGGTTCCTTTAGCGGGCGTGCTCGGCAAAGTCGTGCATTAGGGTACGCTGTCTCCTTTCTGAGCCTGAAAACGCGCGATCGAATTGCGCGCGCGCTCCGCTGGATCGGCGTGAAAGTTTGATGCCCGATCTGGTGTCAACGTCTATGAGTCACTCGACGACATCGCATGGCGCGGCTGCGCCGCGCTTGATAGCGTTCTATCTGACCCAGTTCCATCCGATCCCGGAAAACGATACCTGGTGGGGCAAGGGTTTTACCGAGTGGACCAACGTCACCAAGGCGCGACCGCTGTTCGAAGGACATGAGCAGCCGCATCTGCCGGCGGATTTTGGGTTCTACGACTTGCGCGTGCGCGCTACGCGACACGATCAGATCCGCATGGCGAAGGAATTCGGGATCGACGGATTCTGCTATCACTACTACTGGTTTTCCGGAACCCGCCTGCTTAACCAGCCGCTGGATGACATGCTGGCCGATCCGGCAAGCGATATGCCGTTTTGTCTGTGCTGGGCGAATGAAAACTGGACGCGGCGTTGGGACGCCGCGGAACATCAGGTGCTGATCGCGCAGAAATATCTGCCGGACGACGATCTCGATTTCATCAAGAGCCTGATGCCGTTCTTCGCCGATCCGCGCTACATCAGAGTCGCCGGAGCGCCATTCCTGATCGTCTACCGCCCGCAACACCTGCCCGACGCAAGAAAGACCGCGGCGAAATGGCGCGAGTATTGCCGTGCGGTCGGCATCGGTGAAATTCACCTGTGCGCCGCGATGACGCACGGCAACGAGGACTACGTGCAGTTCGGCTTTGACAGCGGCGTCGAGTTCCCGCCACACAACATGAAGTGCCGCAACGTCGCGAAAATGCTGTCGTTCTATGAGGCGTTTCGCGGCAGCGTGGTCGAATATGAGGCGATCGCGCAGTCGTACATTGAGCGCGAGTATCCGAGCGCGAACGTCTACAAGTCCGTGTTCCCGGCCTGGGACAATGCGCCGCGCACCGGAAACCGGGCCGTGATCGTGCTCAACAGCTCCCCGGAAAACTACGAGTGCTGGCTCAACACAACGATCCAGCGAACGCTGCGCGATTTTCCGGATCAGCAACGACTGATCTTCATCAACGCGTGGAACGAATGGGCCGAGGGCTGTCACCTAGAGCCCGATCGCATCTACGGGCGCCGCTATCTCGAGGCGACGCTGCGCGCCAAGAACGGCGAATCGACGGTGTACGGATTCGTCGTTGATCCGATGCCATCGATGAGCAATGCGCCGCGGCGGTCGTTCTTTGGCGACCTGCGCGCGATCACCTCATATCACGCATCCATTTATCTGGGGACGCTGGCAGCCTGGCTGAAACGGTTTCCGCGCATCCGGCGATTCGCCAAGTGGCTGTACGGTCTCGCGCGTTGAACGACTCAGACGTCGCGTGGCTGATCCGACACCGAGGGCATGCCGAAGCGTTTCAGCATGACGAGTTTGCGCGGCACCCAGGTAAACGCTGCGAAGTATTTTCTTGCCGTTGCGATGCGTTTCTCCTGGACCGATCTGCGGATCGTGCGCAGGCGTCCGAAGTCACTCCACAATGCGCGCACGACGTTGAAGTAGATGTACGTGAAGATGCGCCAGTCAATGCGCACCAGGCTGAATACGATACCCTCGAGCATCAGCAGTGCGAGATGTACTGCGAGCAGGGCCCACGCAGCGACGGATGGCGTGCAGATGATCAGCGCGAACGTCTTGTTGCGTTCGCTTAGGCGTCGTCGCCGGAACGTGCTGCGCAGTTTTTTCTGAGCGACGCGCGCGCCACCGAAGCTCGCGCCGATGCGATGGCGGTAGCCGCTCCGCGTTTCGACCTGCACCGGCAGGTTGCGCAATCGAGCGAGGCAACACAAATACAGGTCTTCGGCGATCGAGTCCATCCACTCGGGAAATCCACCGAGATCCAGCCACAGCGAGCGCGGCACGAATAGACAAGCGCCGATTGCCATCGCCACATCGCGGCGCAGCGGATCGATGTTTGGAACCGGGTTGTAGAACGGATCGAGCAGACAGCCGCGGTCGACGAGGGCGCCGGTTTCCCAGTCGTATTGCGGCAAGGTCAGAATCCCGACCGGCTGTTGTGTGCGTGCAGCGTCGAGCATGCACGCGATCGCGTCAGGAAAAAGAGCCGCGTCGTTGTTGAGCAGCAGGATGTATTCGCCGCGCGCATGCTGGACCATGCGGTTGTTGCCGACGCAGAAGCCGACATTCGATCGGCTGGCGATCACCTCGACCTGCGGATATCGCGCGCGCAGTAGCGCGACTGAGTCGTCGCTGGAAGCATCGTCGTGCACAATCACTTCGATCGCTACGTCGCCGTGTTGCGCGAAAATCGATTGCAGGCAATCGTCAAGCAAAGCCGCGCCGTTGTAATTCGCGACGCAGACCGAGCAGCCTGGTGCGGCGACGCGCGGCGCAGCCGCGTAGTGATCGATCTGCGCGGAATCCGTGCGCGTCGCGCCTGCTGCGAAAATTGGATTCGGTTCAGCCACGGGTTTCGTTTTCGAGGAGTTGTCGATAGATAGCGATGTAGCGCTTGGCGCAGTCGTCCCAGGTGCCGATGGTTTTGCGCATGCGGCGGCGCGCTGCCTCGCCGAAACGCATGTTGATGGTCGCATCTTCGAGTGTGCGCAACGCATCGGCGTAGCTCTGCGCGGAATCGCATAGCAATCCGGTTTCGCCGTCGGCGATGATGCTTGCGTGCGCATGCATTCGCGAGGCAATGATCGGCAGGCCCGCTGCCATGGCCTCGAGCACCACCTGCGGCAGGCCCTCGGCGTGCCGGCTGAGCGTGATCAGCCCGCTCGCGCGCGGAAACCATTCCATGGCGAGCTGCTCCGGTGTTGCCGCTCCGTGGTAATGGATCCATTCCGGGATGGCAGTTGGTTCCTGCATCGGCCCGAGCAAATGCAACTGACGCTGGTGGTTGCGGAAGAGCGGTTCCGACCATGCGAACAGCGGGCCGAGTTTGTCGGCGGTGAGCCGAGTTACCACAAGCCAAAGCGGTCGCTCCCACGATGGCGCGTGCTGCAGGCCGTACCAGTGTGGCTCGATCCCGAAATGCACCGGAATTACGTGTGCCAGATCGCCGAACGCCGCTTCAAGCGGCGCCTGCATCCACTCCGAATTCGGGCAGAGCGCAACCTTGCGCCGGCACATCACCCGGCGCAGCGCGGCGCGCATCAGCGGCAGCCGCAGCAAATTGAGGTCGTTGCCGAGCACGCCGACCAATAGCGGGACGCGATCGAGCGGCAGCGGCAACGCGCATTGCAGCCAGTTGACATGGTAGAGGTCGACCACGCGCTCGCGCCGAAAAACCGAGCGCAGCATGCGCAGCAGCGTCAGCGGTGCGAACAAGCTGTGCGGGCGAGGGTTGCGCAGCAGATGCGAGATGCCGCCGGCATCCATCAACCGCGCGAGCCAGTCCGCTTCGCCGGGGAGGGTGGCGGCTTGCACGGAGCTGGGCAGTTCGCCGGGTGGTGCCCACAAGCGCAGTTCGACGCTACCGACTCGCGCGAGCGCCGCCGCGAGATGGCGAATGAATATGCCGCGCCAGTCAGCTGCATCGCGCGGATACGACGTGCTTGTCATCAGCACTCGCATCGGTCGCGCACCCGTCATTGCATGATTTGCCGCTGCAGCGCGTCGATCTCCGCGTCGTAGCGGCCGGCTCGGTTGAGCTGTCTTGCCGCAGCAAGATACTCCTTCGCCTTGTCGGGTTGCTTGACCGCTAGGGCGAGCTTGGCTAGGTTGATCTTGAAATATGGATTGCGCGGATCCGCTTCGGCCGCGGCCTGGGTCCACGACACGGCGCCTTGCGCATCGTGCGCGATATTGAACTGATACGCGCCGTAGTTGTTCATGATCATTGCGCAGGTGTACGCGGGAAAGTGCGGATTGGCTAGCGCTGCGTCGACGAGTCTGGCTATATCCGCGGTCGTCAGCGACAGTTTCTGCTGGCTCGCGGACACGAGCATATCCATAAACGCGTTGGCCTGTGTGTACTCGGGAGTGTTGCGCAGGCGCTCGGCGAGATCGGCAAGCGTCGGTTCCGGGACCCTGCCGCTGGCGGCGTGGATCAGGATCAACTGGGTCGCCGGAGCGACTTGCTTCTTGTCGAGCGTTGCCGAGCGCGTGTAGTACGGCAACGCCTCGAGATCGGCCTTTGCGCGTTCGCTCTTCATCGCACCAGCCACAACGATCGCGCGACCGGCTTCGTATTGCGAACGCGAGGAAACCGGATGGTACTGTGCATCGGTCAACGCGAGCGTGAGCGGATCTCCCCAACTCGCAGCGCGCACCGTCGTCAGGCCGGCGCAGACGACGAGCAGCACAACACTTGCGGCTGCCGTCATTCGCGCCGGCCAGCGCGAGGCGAGCGGTGCCATCGCGCAGACGACACCCAACAGCAAGCCCGCCATGGGCAGATAATTGCGATGCTCGAATACGAGTTCCAGCGGCAGTATGGTCGATTCCATCGCATGACCGGCCAGAAACCAGCTTATGCCGAAGGCAAGGCCGGGACTGCGCCGACCCATCTTCCACGCCACTGTGACCAGGATCAACAGGAAGGCAATCGCCATACCGGTCGTGGGCGGGCTAAACGGACCCGTCGAAGTCGCGATGTCGTCGTGATACATGCCCATCCATGCCGGCACGGGCACAAGAATCCACAGTAAATAGTCACAAAGCACTCGCGCTTCAGTTAACACGCGCTCGTATAGAGTGAAATTGCGCGTGGTGTAGCTGATCGATAACCATTGCGGATGCGTGAAGAGATATGCCGAGAACAGCAATATCGGCAGCGCCACGCTTAGCGAGAAAAATGCCTTGAGAATGCGCCGTTGCGGTGGCGGCGCTTCGAAGTGGAAGCAGGTGCCTTCCATCACGAGAGCGTAGGCAAAGATCAGCACACCGTTCTCCTTGCTCAGTGCGGCCAGTATGCCGAAGGCACACACACCGAGGATGGCCCGCGCAAGACCGGCTTCGCCGCGCAGCATGCGTGTGCGACCAATGGCGTAGCAGAGCAGGCCGGCGAGCGTGAAGAGGGTCGCGAGCTCGGTCATGCGCTGGACGATATACATAACGCCGCTTACGTGTAGTGGATGCAGCAGCCACAAACCGGCAGCGAACGCCGCGAGCGCTTCCGGCGCGATGGACTCCGGGGATCCGGGGCCGCTCAGGCGCCGGGCGAGGCACCGTCCCAGTGCGTAAACCAGGACGCCGTTCAGCAGGTGTATCGCCAGATTGACAGCCTTGAACGCCCACGGGCTCATGCCAAACAATGACACGTTCAGTCCAAACGACAGCATGCTCAGCGGGCGGCGCAGCACACCGGAATCCGACGATAACGCTACTGCTACCCAGTTTTGTGCTGGCGTGCCGATCGCATGCAACGCCGGGTTATTGCCGATCTGCTGGTAGTCATCGAAAAGGAAGCCGCCGCTAAGTCCCGCAAAATACGCAAACGCGCACAGCACGGATAGCGCGAACAACCAAGGTGTCTGGCGCGAACGATCAAGCGTCATGGCGCGATGATATCCACATTCAGACTCCGCGCATGATGTTTATCGCGGCACAAAAAAAGACGCCGCCCGAAGGCGGCGTCTCGGTATTGCACAGGCTAGCTGAAGCTCAACGGCACTTCGCCGGGCGGAACTTCGGCGGAACGGTCGTGCCGGCGGTGCTGTCGCACGTCCACTGGATCGGTGCGTCGACCGAGGTCGTGGTCGGCGACAACGCAAACAGCGAACTCGCAGCCGTGCTCAGGCTGGGATCGGTATTGAGAGTGACTTGAATAGCGCCGTTGACGACATCCAAGCTCGAGACATACTGCGTGCCGTGGCTGCTGCAACCGGAGCTCGCGAGCGTCGGTGGCAATGTGCCCTGCGACTGAAAGTACTCAGCCACGGAGGTCTTGCAACCATCGGCCTGGAGCACTGCCTCGGATACCTTCGAGCGGACGATGTAATCCTGATACGCCGGCAACGCAATGGCGGCAAGGATGGCGACGATCGCGATAACGATCATCAACTCAATAAGCGTAAAACCTTTCTGAATCTGTTTCATAGAGATTCCTCTGTGGTGGAAAACTTCGAAGTTGTGCCCCAGCCGATCCGGCTCGCCCTCAGGCCTGGACATCCGTGACTCTTCACATGCAGGCAAGTCGCCGGACCGGCGCGTGAATATTACAGCAGTTTTTATGCCAAATTGACCAATTTGCGCGGTAGGGGCGATTAAAATTCTCGAGTGTGACGGGCGTCTCTTAGCGCAGCGCGACTCCTCAACGGTCATGCCGCAAAATGTCATTAAGTGACGCTAAACGTCTTGCGTTACCAAGGGTCAATGGCCAGCGCGGTTGCCGGATTTCCAGTTTTAGCCGATAACATCATTGCGTAGGATTCGCTGCGGCCTTGCAACGGCACGCTGCGATAATCGGCCTCCGTGGCGCCCCGCGCGCTGAGAAACGCGCGCACCAATTGTGCCGCCTGGGCAGACTTTTTCGACAGGTCGCCGAGTGGGCGGCTGCGTTCGAGTAATGCTGCGGACACTTGCGCATAGGGTACGTAATACCTCGGAAACCTGTCGATGTCCTTGCCCCGCATTCCCGATATCGCAATGTCGAGCGCCTCTTTGCCGGTCTCTGGCGGCACGGCGCCGACGAGGCGCGGGCCGGACCAGGATCGGGTCTGGAATTCGGGTCGCGTACCCTCAGCAAGATCCATGTCATCCAGAGCGCTGGCATCCACGACGATAAAGCGATCCACCGCGGCGACAACGAATACCGGTCGCGCCAACCCGATAATGCGCATGCCATAGCAGAAGGCGGCGAGTTGAAGGATGGCAATTACGTACAAGTCAAAACGAAGGCCTTTTTTACCGCTTTTGAAAACGGCAAAAGTAAGCATCGGCCCCATGACCAGATCGACACCGATGATGAGCAGCATCAGCGTACTGCCTCCGGTCACAGTGAAATACGGTGGCGGATACCAGACAAAAAAGATCAGCGAGCCTGCCAGTAGAGCCACGCCAATACTGATGAGGGAATGCAGTCCCGCAGCCTTCCAGCGCGACATGGATACCTTCCTAGTTGATTCCCAGTTTCTTCAACTTGTAACGCAGCGCGCGAAAGGTGATACCGAGTTTCCTCGCGGCCGCGGTCTTGTTGAAGCGGCTCTCCTGCAAGGCTTTCATGATCGCCTCGCGTTCGAGGTTGCTGATGTAGCTGTCCAGCCCCGCTTCCGACGCGTCAGCATCATCCATGTTCTCGTCCGCCGGAGCAGTCGTCACGGCGCGCGAACCACCTGAATTCAGGCGTAGATCTTCCGTCTTGATCGTGTTGCCTTCGCACAAGGCAACGGCGCGTTCGAGCACATTCTCGAGCTCACGCACATTGCCCGGAAAGGGATAGGCCAACAGCGCCATGAGCGCATCCGGGGTGAGTTTCGCCGGCGGCTGGCCACTGTCTGTGGCGAGGCGATCGAGCACACGCCCGGCGATTTTCGGCACATCTTCGCGGCGCTCGCGCAGCGGCGGTACGCGCAATTCGATGACGTTGATCCGGTAGTACAAATCCTGGCGAAATTGGGAGGTTTCGACCAGCTTGGCCAGATTCTTGTGCGTTGCCGAGAGGATGCGCACGTCCACCGGCACCTCGGCGCGGCCGCCGATTGGACGCACGGCTTTTTCCTGGATTACGCGCAACAACTTCACCTGCATTTGCACAGGTAGTTCGGCGACCTCATCGAGAAACAACGTACCGCCCTGGGCAGCCTGGAACAGACCGTCCTTGTCGGCTTGTGCGCCTGTGAAGCTGCCTTTCTTGTGACCGAAAAATTCCGATTCCATCAGTTCCGACGGAATCGCACCGCAGTTGACCGGAACAAAGGGGCCGATGGCACGGGGGCCCTGTTCGTGGATCAGCCGCGCTACGAGTTCCTTGCCAACACCCGACTCGCCGCTGATGTACACCGGCGCCTGACTGCGCGCGAGCTTGACGATCGTCGCGCGCAGCTCCTGCATAGCCGGTGAATCGCCAAGAATCTTCGCTGCACCGGCACTCGGCGGCTCGCCCTTCTTCTGCTCGGCCAATCGCATCGCCGTCTGTACGAGACCGCGTAGCATGTTGATGTCGACCGGTTTGGAAACAAAGTCGAAGGCGCCGGCCTTGAGCGCGTTTACCGCGGCATCGACGTTGCCGTACGCGGTGATCATCGCGACCGGCGTTTCCGGATACTTGGCGGCGATCAGTTCGATGATCTCCTGCCCGCTGCCGTCGGGCAGGCGCATGTCGGTGAAGCACAGCGCATAGCGTGATTCGTCAAGGCGCCGCTTTGCATCGCCGACGTCGCTGGCGGTATCTACCTTGAGGCCCATGCGGCCGAGCGTGATCGTCAGCAGTTCGCGAATATCGCGCTCGTCATCGATGACCAGAACTGTGGGTTGGCTCATGAGGTGGTGAGTATACGAGAAGGCTGCGGCATTGCGAAAATTCTATGGCTGATGTTGCGCAGGTGCAGACTGAGTGGCTGCGGCCAGCGTCCGCTCGAATTCCCGTTGGCGTATCGCCCGCATGTCAGGTGGCCAGAGCGGCAAGGTTTCATCCATGGCTGCGCGTGCCTCGGCGACATTGCCCTGACGTGCCAGGAAAAGGGCGAGTGCCATGCGCAACTTCGGATCGAGCGGGTCCATCGTTATCGCTTCCTGGTAATCCTTCGCTGCTTCCACGGGATCGTGCTCCAGCTCGCGCAGCCTGCCTTTGTTCATGACGAAGCTTTGCCACACGTATGGAATTATTTGGTTGCCCATCGCAGCCCGAGCCCGGTTCAGTGCCATCTCTGCGCGCTTGAGATCGCCCTCGTCCATCGCCAACACGGCGACATTGATCAGGCAAAGCGAGCAGGTATCTTCCTCGGCCAGCAATTGATCCGCGAGTTCGTGCGCGTGGACACGGTCCTCGTGATCGATGTATAGGGCAAGCAGATTTGTCTTTGCGATTGACGATTGCGGGTTTTTTTGCAAGTCCCATTGCCACAGCCTGATGCTGTTCGACCACAACGGCAAAGTCACGCGGATGTTTATGACGGCCGCACTCAGCCAGAGGAGACCAAGAGCGGCACCGCCGATGCTGGCGGTGCGTAGTTTCTCCGCTGGCAACGAAATCGCGGCAGCCATGCGCGGCACCAACGCCATAGCCAACGCAAGGCCAAGCATGAGGTAGCGCTCGTGATACAAGCTGGGATCGAAGTGTACCGGCAGGATGTGCAATACCGGAAACAGCGCGACGTTTACCGCAAGGATAGCGTAGCCGAACGGATTGCGCTTGAACGTTCCGTACAAACCGGCGAGCACAATCGCCAAAGCTGCTAGATCAATGCTAGCGATGGCGGTGTTGAACGTCTCGAACCGCTGCGGGTCGACGTCATGGGTCGGGGCGAGACCGGTCATCGGCCAAGCGAGGATTCGCCAATAGGTCAGCAGGATGTACGCCACGCTCTGTAGGCGCGGTGCCAGCGGCAACGGTATGCTGGTCGTGTCGTTGAGCAGGAATCCGAGCGCGTCGTACCGCATCGCCAGATAGGCGATTCCGGCGCAGAGCGTGGCAGCGTACACGGGCCATTGTCGCTGTACGAGCACGCGAACTTGTTCGAAAAATCCGCGCTCGCTTTGCGCCGGCTCCATGCCTATCCAGTCGAATAGGAGCAAGAGCACGGGAAAAGTTACCGCGGACTCTTTCGCTGACGCAGCTACAAAGAAACACACGGCGACGACGAATGCCCGAAGCAGCACGCGTTGAATTCTCGCGTTTGCGAGCAATCCGAGAAGAACGATGAAGGTCACGACCAAGTCGGCACGGCACGAAATCCAGGCCACCGGTTCAATCAGCGCCGGATGCAGGCCGTAGAACGTCATCGCGCCGCCCGCGATGATTATTGTCTGACGCCTGCGCACAGTGGAAAGCGTTATTGCAAGCAAGCCGACCAGCAGTGTATTGGCGAGATGAAACCCTAGCGAGATCAGATGCATTGGGCCGGGAGTCACATCGAATAGGCGCAGCTCGGTCGCAAACATTGCGACGATCACGGGGCGAAAGTAGTTCTTCCAGCCGCAGAAATCGGCAGCCATGAACTGCCTCCAGACTTCACCATGTCGCAGCCACGCCGCATCGTGCATGCAGACTTGGTCGTCCCAGACGAAATCGGCCAGATGCACGGGCCAGTAAATCAGGCCAATCAGGCCTACTACGGACGCTGCCGTAAGAAGCGCACCAAGTTTATTGTTCATCAAGAAAATCTCTGTCAAGTACAACGAGCTTTGCAGCTTCCAGCGCCGGGGCTCGGCCTAGGGTTGATACTGCGCGGGCGCGGCCTGCATTGATTTCATGGCCGCGGCCAGCGTCCGCTCGAATTCCTGTCGGTGTTCCTCGCGCACGTCGGGCGACCACAACGGCAAGGCTTTGTCCATCACTGCGCGCGCTTCAGCTAGATTGCCTTGTCGTGCCAGAAACGAGGCATAAGCCGTCGGTGCTTTGGGATCGAGTGGGTCCATTTTCATTGCATCTTGATAATCCTCGGTGGCTTCGGCCACATTGTTCTCGAGTTCGCGCAGCCGGGCTGTTGCGAGAACAAAACCTTCCCAGACGCGTGGTTCGGTAGCCGGGGACATGGCCGTCTGCGCTCTGTCCAAAGCAATCCTGGCTCGGTCGAGGTCACGCTCCTCCATGGCGAGCACTGCGACATTCATCATGCACAGTGCGCACGGCTTCTGCTCCGCCAATAGCTCATCCGCGATTTGATGCGCTTTGGCGCGATCATGATTACCAAGGTGAAGTGCGAGCAGATTGATCTTGGCATAGTGTGACTCAGGATTCTGGAGCGCATCCCATTGCCACAATCGGGTTTCGTTCGACCACAAGGGCACGGTCACACGAATATTCATGATCGCTAGGCCGAGCCAGAGGACGCTGACAGCGGTGCCGACAACCGCAGCGGTGCGCATCGTATTGGGCGGTATCGAAATCGCGGACGCGATACGCGGCAGCAGTGACGAAGCGAGCGCGAGGCCGAGCATGATGTAGCGCTCATGGTACAGGCTCGGATCGAAGTCCACCGGTATGATGTGCAGTACCGGAAATAACGCAATCGAAACGGCCAGAATTGCGTAGCCGAGGGGCTTGCGCCGCCAGGTTCCGTAAATGCCGGCGGCAAGAATGGCCATCGCCGCCAGATCGATGCCGGCGTTTGTTGCGCTCAGTGGCGCGAACCGTGTTGGTTCGACGATATGAGTCGGCGCCATGCCGGTCATCGGCCACAAGAGGACTCGCCAGTACGTCATCAGCGTATGGGCGATCATTTGCAGGCGGGTCGGTAACGGCACGGGCGCATTGGCGCTGGCGTGCAGCAGAAAGCCCAGCGCGCCAAAGCGCAATCCCAGGTAGGCGATTCCGGCACCCAACAGCGCCGCATATACAGGCCACTGTCGCCGCCAAATCGTTCGCAGTTGCACCAGTTCGCCTCGTTGGATTTGTGGGGAGTCCATTGCTATCCAATCGAACAGAACCAGCAGCGGCACAAATACGATCGCTGTTTCCTTCGCACACGCCGCGAGAAAGAAACACGCGGCAACTGCCGGTACGCGCAGTGCCAGGCGCTCTATCCGTACATTGGCCAGCACGCCAAGAAGCACAAAAAAAGTGAGGGCCAGGTCTGCGCGGCAGGAAATCCAGACCACGGGTTCGATCAGCGCCGGGTGCAAACCGTAGAACAACGTTGCAGCCGCCACCAATAGAATTGACTTGCGCGAGTGGCCTTCATCGACGCACAACGCTCGCGCGAGCAAGCCGACCAACACGACGTTCATCAGGTGCAGCGCAAGCGACACGAGATGCATGGGCCCCGGGGTGACATCGAAAATACGCAGTTCGGTCGCAAACATCGCGACGATGAGCGGGCGGAAGTAATTCCTCCAATCGCAAAAATTGGCAGCGAGAAATGGTTGCCAGCTCTCGCCGTGCCGGAGCCAGGCGGCGGTATGCAGGCATATCTGATCGTCCCAGACGAAAGTCCCCAGGCGGGCGGGCCAGTAAACGAAACCAACCAGCCCTGCTATCGATACGACGACAAGAAATACGACCAGCCTTTTGTTCATTGCATAATGCTTTGAGGTCGGAGGAAGGACAGTCAGCTCGTTCTCAAAGCCATCGGCGGCCCGGGCAGCGTAATGCGGAAGCAACTGCCACCTCCTGCCACCGGCACATATTCAATGCCGGCCTGGTTCGCCTCGCACATCTGCCGCGCGAGATAAAGGCCCAGCCCAGTGCCGTATTCATGGGTGGTGAAGAACGGTTCGAAGACCTGGGCGGCGACTTTGGCAGGAATACCGGGGCCGCGATCGACGACTTCGATCATCGGCGGGCCTTTGTCGGTCTGCATGCGCGCGACGACGGATACGCGCGCGGGCTCACCGGGCAGGCGTCCGTAGCGCAGTGCGTTCTGCACAAGGTTCCACACCACCTGCTGCAGTTGCTGCGGATCGGCCAGCGCTTCCACATGAATCGGTTGCGTGACGGCACGCAGATGGTCCGAGCCGAGGTCGTTTGCGGCTATGTATTCGTCGACGAAATGCATAGCCCACACCGACAAGTCCAGGCTCTCGGGCCGCGAGCGCTCGCGCCGCGACAGCTGCAGAATGTTCTCGACGATCTCGTTCACGCGGCTGCAGTGGTTGTTGATGATCTCGACCATGCGCTTGTCGGCGTCGGTGAGGTCCTCCGATTCGGCGAGCAGCTGGCCGGAGTAGCTGATCGCGGCGAGCGGATTGCGTACTTCATGCGCGATCGATGCCGACAGGCGGCCAAGCGACGAAAGCGTGAGTTCTTCCGCGCGCCGCGATACGAGCGAGGTGTCGTCGAGAAAAATCAGCACGTGGCGATCGTCGTTCGACGCGAGCTTGGTGAAACGCGGAATCACCTCCGGCGCGCCCTCGCCGAGCGCAACGGCAAGATTGTCGATCTTGCCGGTCGAACGCCAGTGATACAGCCGTCGCGACAATTCGGGCGCGAGCGTGCCCAAGTCGCGCTGACCCGGTTTCGGATTGCCGATCAGCGCCCATGCCGACTCGTTCCAGCGATGCACGCGGTTCGCATCGTCGACGACGAGAACCCCGGTTTTCATGCGCCGGATGATCAGCTCGTTGATCTGCGCAAGGTTGGCGAGGTCGAGGCCGCGTTGTTCGGCAAGCGCTTCGGTTTCGCGCATCTGCTTGCCGAGCACGAAGCACAGCGTCGCGGTGGCGAAGTAGCCCAGGCCATACAGTCCGGCTTCGAGCAGATTGCGGTCCTCATGTTCGACGACGCGGCCATACACGCACTGGCTAAGCACGCCGAGTGCCGCCAGTGCGGCGAAGAATCCGCCGAGCCGTGGCGGCAACAGCAATGCACCGGCGCCGACATTGACGAGCAGCAGCATCGCGATCGCGCTCGGCGGATTGGCCAGCGCGAACATCGCCACTGTGGTCGCGCAGATGTCGAGCAGCAGCACGAGGGCGACCTTGAACTGCAACTCGTGCCGCCAGCGCTCGGTTTGCAACAACGCGTAGGCGGCGAGTACGAGGTAAACCATCGCGCAGGCGCGGCCGAGCAGCGGATGGTCGAGCCGTACCCAGCCGAGTTCCGGCGGGGTCAGCAGCAGAGCACCGATGATCACTGCCTGGATCAGGCGGAAAAGGTTGAAGAAATACAATTCGCGCCGGCTGATATCGCTCAGTACCGGCGCGTTGCGCGTGCGGATATCGATGGCGCTGGCCGCGGCGTCTTGCATGGATGCACCGAGTATAGCAACGAGCGACGCAGCAGCCGCCACTTTTTTTCTCCGCCGCCATTGTTCACAATACGCGCCCCATCGGCTGCGCGCGCGGCGCAGCCCTCTCCGCACTGCACAGGCATCCCTCATGAACTTTCACGAATACCAGGCCAAGCAATTGTTTGCCGAGTACGGCATTCCGGTGCCCGCAGGCAGGGTAGCTGCCACACCGGAGGCTGCGGCCGAAGCCGCGCGCGCGCTCGGCGGCGACGAATGGGTAGTGAAGGCGCAGATTCATGCCGGCGGTCGCGGCAAAGCCGGCGGCGTCAAGCTCGTCAAATCCGTAGACGACGCGAAAGCCGCGGCAGCGAAGATGCTCGGCACGCAGATGGCGACGTATCAGTCCGGCGGGCGCGCGCTGCCGGTCAACGTCGTGCTCGTCTGCGAGGCCACCGAGATCGCCAAGGAGTTGTATCTTTCTATACTTGTAGACAGAGCGACGAAGTCCGTTGCGTTCATCGCCTCGGCACGCGGCGGCGTGGACATCGAACAGGTAGCGCGCGAAAACCCAGAGGACATCCATACGCTCGAAGTGAAGTTCGTCGAAGGCTTGCAGGCGTATCAGTGCCGCAAGCTCGCGTTCGCGATGGGCCTTAATGCCAAGCAGGCCACGCAGCTGACCAAGATCATGCTCGGCCTGTACCGCCTGTTCAATGACAAGGACCTGTCCCTGGTCGAGCTCAATCCGCTGGCCATCGTGAAGTCCGGCGATCTGGCTGCGCTCGATGGCAAGGTCAACTCCGACGACAATGCTGAGTTCCGCCATGCCGATCTTGCCGCTATGCGCGACGAGTCACAGGAGGATCCTGCCGAAGCGGCGGCAGCCAGGCACAACCTCAATTACGTCACGATGGACGGCAACATCGGCTGCATGGTCAATGGCGCGGGCCTGGCCATGGCGACGATGGATGTGATCAAGCTCGCCGGCGGCGAGCCGGCGAACTTCCTTGACGTCGGCGGCGGCGCGACGAAGGAGCGCGTCACTGAAGCGTTCAAGCTGATCCTCTCGTCCGACAAGGTGCGCTGCATTCTTGTCAATATCTTCGGCGGGATCGTGCGTTGCGACCTGATTGCTGAAGGCATCATCGCCGCGGTGAAGGAAGTGGGCTTGACGATTCCGGTTGTCGTGCGCCTGGAAGGCACGAACGTGGAGAAGGGCCGTGAGATGCTCGCCAATTCCGGCCTGAAGATCACGCCGGCGCTGGACTTGAACGACGCGGCGCACAAAGCCGTCGCTGCGGCGAAATAAGGAATTGCAATGAGTGTACTTGTCAACAAATCCACGAAAGTCATCACCCAGGGCTTCACCGGCCAGCAGGGTACGTTCCATTCCGAACAAGCGCTCGAGTACGGCACCAAGCTGGTCGGCGGCGTGACGCCGGGCAAAGGCGGCTCGCTGCATATCGGCCTGCCGGTGTTCAACACGGTGCAGGATGCGGTGGATGAAACCGGTGCCGACGCATCGATGATTTTCGTGCCGCCGCCATTTGCCGCCGATGCGATCCTGGAAGCGGCTGATGCCGGCATCCGCGTGATCGTGACGATCACCGAAGGCATTCCTGTGCTCGACATGCTGCGCGTCAAGAATGCGCTGAAAAGCTATCCCGATACCGTCCTGATCGGGCCGAATTGCCCGGGCATCATCACGCCGGGCGAATGCAAGATCGGCATCATGCCCGGGCATATCCACAAACCGGGCAAGATCGGCATCGTCTCACGCTCGGGTACGCTCACGTACGAAGCGGTATTCCAGACCACCAACGTCGGCCTGGGCCAGAGCACCGTCATCGGCATTGGCGGCGATCCGATCAATGGCCTGAACTTCATCGACTGCCTGACCTTGTTCCAGGACGACGCCCAAACCGAAGGCATCATCATGGTCGGCGAAATCGGCGGCAGTGCCGAAGAAGATGCGGCCGAATTCATCACCGAATACGTGACCAAGCCGGTGGTTTCGTTCATCGCCGGCGCGAGCGCGCCTGCGGGCAAGCGCATGGGCCATGCCGGCGCGATCATTTCCGGCGGCAAGGGCACCGCCGCGGCGAAATTCGCTGCGCTGGAAAAAGCCGGCGTGACGACGGTGAAATCGCCGGCAGATCTGGGCAAGGCGATCAGTGCAAAATTGAGCGGTCGTGCCGATGCATCGAAATGGTAGCTATAGTGGTGTTGTCGAGCCCTGCTGATCCGATAGTCGCGCCAGTACGCGTGTAATCCGGGTTCTGTATCCTCACGGCGACACTACTTATGGATGCCATCGAACGATACCGCACGGTTGTTTTGATCCCCTGTCACAACGAAGAAGCCACGATCGCGAACGTGGTCGCGGGGTTTCGGGAGGCATTGCCGAGCGCAGACGTTTATGTCTTCGACAACAATTCCACGGACAACACCGCTGATGCCGCGGAGCGTTCGGGTGCAAAGGTGCGGCGCGTCTTGCTGCAAGGCAAGGGGAATGTCCTCCGCCGCATGTTCGCCGATGTGGATGCGGACTTCTATGTACTCGTTGACGGAGACAATACCTACGACGCGGCGAGCGCCCCCAAACTAGTCGAAATGCTCCGGAAGGAGTCGCTCGATATGGTTGTCGGTATCAGGTTGCCGGTAGGCACTTCGGCTTATCGGCCGGGGCACGCGCTAGGTAATCGGTTATTGACTGGCGTACTGTCCAGTTTGTTCGGTCGCCGTTGCAAGGACGTCTTGTCCGGGTACCGGGCGTTTTCGCGGCGTTTTGTCAAGTCGTTTCCGGTGTTCTCGATAGGTTTCGAAATCGAGACCGAGCTCACCGTACACGCGCTGCAGATGTCGATGAATATTGCGGAAGTACCGACGACATATAAGGAACGTCAGAAAGGTTCGACGAGCAAGTTGAGAACTTTTAGCGACGGCGCGCGCATCCTGTTCACGATCCTGCAGCTATTCAGCATTGAGCGTCCCATGGTTTTTTACGGCGGCATCGCGCTAGTGCTCGCGTTGGGTTCCGTGGTTCTCGCGGTACCGATTTTCCAAACCTATCTTGAGACCGGTCTCGTGCCGCGATTCCCGACTGCGATTCTGTCGACGGGTATGATCCTCCTGTCGGCGCTCTTCTTTTTTGTCGGTCTGATTCTCGCGAATGTCACGCGTGGCCGGCAGGAGTTGAAAGCGATGTTCTATCTTCAGCAAACACGCGGCATCGAACCAAAGACGAGCGAATAACATAAAGACGTGATGTAGGCGGAATCTCTTGCGCTTTGCTCTGGCCCAATTCGATTTTCCCGTTGGCGCGGTGGCGCGCAACGGTGCGCGGGTGCGCGAGCTGACGGGCCAGGCGCGCTACGTGCACGCAGCGCAATTGATTGCGTTCCCGGAGCTCACGCTCAGCGGCTACCCACCCGAAGACCTGTTGTTGCGCCCGAGCTTTCTGGCCGGGTGCGAGCACGAGCTAGCCGAAGTTGCGAAAGAGGCTGACGGCATTGCAGCCTACGTCGGCCACCCGCATGCACTCGGCGAAGTATACAATGCTGCAAGCCTGTTGACCGATGGAGCGGTCGCGTTTACCGCACACAAGCAGGCTCTGCCGAATTACACCGTATTCGACGAGAAACGCTATTTCCGCCCAGGCCATGAATCCGCGGTAACGGATTTTGCCGGTGTGCGCATCGGCTGGCTGGTCTGCGAGGACATCTGGGAGCCTGAACCTGCGGCGCTGGCTGCTGGCAAGGGCGCGCAACTGCTGATCGTCATCAACGCCTCGCCATTCGACCTGGAAAAATCCGCGCAGCGCGAGGAGTTGCTCGCGCGCCGCGCGCGCGAGAACAATGTCGCGATCGCGTATCTCAATCTTGTCGGCGGACAGGACGATCTGCTGTTCGACGGCGGCTCGCTGCTGGTGGAGCCCGACGGCCGGGTGGCAGCGCGCGCGCCAGCGTTTGTTGACGCCTTGCTGATCGCGGAATACGACAATGCTGCGCGCAGCTTTAGAGCCATCGATTGGCCGGTAGAGACCGACCGATCGCGCGAAGCGCGTGTCTACGCGGGTCTCGTGCGCGGAATCCGCGACTATGTGGACAAAAACCACTTTCCGGGCGTGTTGCTGGGGTTGTCCGGCGGTATCGATTCGGCACTGACGCTAGCGCTCGCGGTCGATGCGCTCGGGCCTGAGCGCGTGACCGGAGTGCGTCTGCCTTCGCGCTACACGTCGGACCTGAGCAACGATCTGGCGGAGCAACAGGCCAAAGTCTTGGGCGTGAATCTGCTCACCATTCCGATCGAACGGCCGTTCATGGGTTTTCTGGATGCGCTTGAACCTGCATTCCGGGGCCGTGCCGCCGATGTCACCGAAGAAAACCTGCAATCACGCTGCCGCGGTGCGACACTGATGGCCTTGTCGAACAAATTCGGTCGGATGCTGCTGTCCACCGGCAACAAGAGCGAATACGCAGTCGGCTATGCCACGATCTACGGCGATATGTGCGGCGGATATGCGCCGATCAAGGATTGCTACAAGCAGCTTGTGTACGCGCTGGCGCGCTGGCGCAACCAGCGCGACGAGGTCATTCCGCGAGCGGTGATCGACCGCCCGCCATCGGCGGAACTGCGTGAAAACCAGACCGATCAGGACTCGCTGCCGCCTTATGAGGTACTCGACGCGATCCTCGAACGCTTCATCGAAGGCGAGCAATCGCAGGCGGAAATCATTGCTGCCGGATTCGATGAAGCAATGGTGCGCCGTGTTGCGAAACTAGTGCTGATGAGCGAGTACAAACGTCGCCAGGCAGCGCCGGGGCCGAAGATCTCCACGCGCGCATTTGGGCGCGATCGGCGCTATCCGATCAGTTCTGGCTGGCGTTGATCTCCGTGCCGGGCCGCGCGGTGTCTTCTGATCCATTTTCAACGTAAACTGAAAAGAGGGCGGTCTTCGCCTCCGACAATCCGACCACGGACTACCAGTGCGTTTTCAGCCACGACTCGACGCCGTTCGCGGAATGTGCATCGCTGCTGTATTTCTCACTCACACGTATTTTCTGGATTGCGGGTGGGTCGGGGTACAAGCTTTTTTTGTGCTCTCCGGATATCTGATCACGGGAATCCTGCTCGAATCCCGGCGGACGCAAGGCAGCAGCACGGCGGCGTCTTACTTTGGCAACTTCTATGCACGCAGGGCGTTGCGGATATTCCCGGTGTATTTCGTATATGTCGCGGTCAGCTTGATTGTCCCTCCGCTTTTGTTCTCCGAACCCCTGGCAACGGCGCTGCGTATGGGGGGGGGCCAGAATCTGCCGTATCTGCTCACCTATACGATCAATTTGTTCCAAGGCTTCAGTTCAACGCCACCGAGCCCCTTCTATGGACACTTGTGGTCGCTTGCCATCGAGGAACAGTTCTATTTGATCTGGCCGTTGTTGGTTTTTTTTGTTGCTAATAGAAGGCTCAAGCAACTATGCCTGGCGTTAGCAGCAGGCGGGTTGATCATTCGCCTGCTCGAATACGTGTGGATTGATCCGCTGCCGGCGCAACGGCTTGCCGCCGGGCGCTTTGTCTACTATTTCACGCTTTCACATTTCGACGCGTTTGCGTTCGGCGCATTGCTTAACTTTCGCGGCGACGCGTTAATCGACAAACTGCTGCGCTTGGCGACCAGATGGGTTCCTGCGGCAGTGGTTTTGCTCGGGCTGTGGATGTTGCTGTTAGCGCAACTGGCGCACTACAACATGAGCCTGACTTCGTTCGGCTGGAATCCGACTTCGCCGTATTTTTACGCCCCGATCTGGGAGTTCACTCTGCTCGACGCGCTGTTCGCCGTGCTCATTGCCAATCTGCATGTAATACCCAAGCTGGCGGATAACCGGTTTCTGCAACGATTGGGCCGGATATCATACGGATTCTACATATTTCACTTTCCGATTCTCTGGACATCGCGCAGGGTTTTCGGAATCGCAGAAGGTGTCATCAGCTTGGGTAATCTGGGAGCTTCAGTGGTCGCTTTCGGCGTCACGTGGCTCGTGGCAGAGCTCAGCTTCCGTTATCTGGAAACCCCCTTCCTGAACCTGAAGCGACATTTCGCATCCAAGCCTGCGATCGAAGTGGCGCAGGCTGCGGAAGCGTAAAGTCACAACGACTGCTGCGCTTTCAGCTCCGGAACGGAATCATCCGCCACCACCAGTGCGGATACTTCGGGAAGCGGCCGTTGAAGTATGGATGATCCGGATAGTTGAGCTTGAGCACGCGTTCGGAATCCCCGGCGAGCTTTTCCTGGCCGAGTGACTTGTACGACACGGTCATGATCGCGAGTGCATCGCCCGCGGCTGGGGTGCGCTGGTATTTCTCGAGGATGTTCTTGCTACGGTTGATTGCGGCGACATAGGCGCCTCGACGCAGGTAGAACTCGGCGACATTGACATCGCCGCGCGCGAGATTGTCGCGCAGGTAGATCATGCGCTGGCGGGCGTCGCCCGCGTAGCGGCTGTTCGGGTAACGCGTGACCAGGTCGTTGAAATCCTCGAACGATTGCAAGGTATTGCCCTGATCGCGCTTGGTCATGTCCTGATTCGCGTAGCGGTCGAGGAAGCCTTTGTCGCGATCGAAATTGATGATGCCGCGCAGGTAGTACGCGTAGTCGGCATGCTTGTGCGTGGGGTAGGTCTTGATGAAACGGTTGACCGTGGAATAGGCGTCTTCCGGCTTGCCGGTCTTGTACTGGGAGTAGGCGAGGTCAAGCGTGGCTTGCTCGGTGTAAGCGCCGAACGGGAAGCGCGCGATCAGGCGCTCGTCGTACTTGATGACCTTGTTGTAATTGTGGTCGTCGAGCGCGGTCTTGGCGGTGTTGTACATCTGCTCGACCGGCAGATATTCGACCTCGTCGCCCTTTTTGGCGCCACGATGGCAGCCGGCGGCGAGCACGACGAGCAGGAGCAGAAACACTTTGAATGACACGGAAAAGCGCATGGGCAGGACGCGTCGGGCGGAAAGAACGGCGATAATAGCGGAAAAGCCGTCAAGGTTTTGCAAATCCGCCACACGGTTATTCAGCATGGATCCATCCTCCATTATCTCGACGTCCCGCATCCCCCCCGAGCTCGCCGGGCGCCGCCTCGACCAGGCGCTGGCCGAACTGTTTGCGGACTATTCGCGCTCGCGCCTGACGGCATGGATCAAATCGGGCGACGTGCTCGTTGACGGCGTCGCGGCGATCCCACGGCAGATCGTGCGCGGGGGCGAGGAGATTACGCTGCGTGCCGAGCCGGTGCAGGAAGTACCGATGGCGCCGGAATCGATTGCGCTCGACATCCGCTACGAAGACACCGATCTGCTCGTGATCAACAAGCCGGCCGGGCTGACCGTACATCCTGGTGCGGGGCAACCCTCGGGTACGCTGCAGAACGCGCTGTTGCATTACGACGCGAAGCTCGCCGAAATTCCGCGAGCCGGCATCGTGCACCGGCTGGACAAGGACACTTCCGGCGTCATGGTACTGGCGCGCAGCCTGCGCGCGCACGCGGCGCTCGTGCAGGCGCTACAGGCGCGCGACGTGCACCGGCAGTATCTTGCCGTCGTCTACGGCACGATGATCGCCGGCGGCAGCGTCGATGCGCCGATCGGCCGCCATCCGCGCGATCGTCTGCGCCAGGCCGTCGTCGAGGGAGTCGCCGGCAAACCGGCCGTGACGCACTACCGCGTGCGCGAGCGGTTCCGCGCGCACACGTTGGTCGAATGCCGCCTGGAGAGCGGGCGCACGCACCAGATCCGTGTGCACATGGCACACGTGCGCCACCCGTTGGTCGGCGATCAGCTTTACGGCAGTGGTCTGAAACTGCCGAAAGGTGCGACGCCTGAACTCACTGCGGCGCTGCGCGAATTCAAGCGCCAGGCGCTGCATGCGCAGACGCTGGAATTCGCACACCCGGTGAGTGGGGAACTCGTCAGCGTGGTTGCCGATGTGCCTGATGACATGAAAAAACTGATGCAGGCACTTCGTACCGATTCAGCGTTGTCTGGAAATTGAAAATGGATGATGCCAAGATCAAAAGGAACGTTATCGGGGTGGTGTTTTTCGCAATTCTGGCGCTGGCTGCCTGGTTACGCATTGAAGCGGCCACACACACTCTGGTCGACGTGCCAATTCGCGCTGACGCGAAGGACTATGTCGCGTACGGCTACAACCTGTTGCATTTCGGCGTCTATTCGAAGCAGGCGGCGTGGCTGTCCGATGAGCCGCAGCAATTGCTGGTCCCGGATGCTGTACGCCAACCGGGATATCCGGTTTTTCTCACTCTGTTTCTGCGCGGTGAACCGGACCAAAAATTCGTCGACTCCGTCGTGCTCGGCCAGGCGTGCGTCGGTATTGCCGTTGTGATTCTCGTATTCTGCGTCGCATCGATGCTGTTCGGCGCTGCAGCGGGCCTGTGCACAATGTTTTTTGCCGCGCTGTCGCCGCATCTGATCGTCATGGAGGAGTACGTTCTTTCGGAAACATTGTTTGCGTTCTTCGTGCTAGTGACATTGGGCGCGCTCTCGCTCATGTGCCGTTCGCCGGATAGGGCGTCAAGGATCAAGTGGGCCGTGGCAAGCGGAGTTTTGCTTGCGCTGAGTTGTTATATGCGGCCGACTCTTGAGCACTTGGCATTGTTTGGATTGGCCGTTGTGTGGTTGGTGCGGGGATTCAAGGGATATCGCCGAGAGGCGATGGCAATAGCGGTCGCTTTCGCGTTGGCAATGGCACCCTGGTGGATCCGAAATCTGTTTGCGATCGGGCATCTGTCAGATCCGGCACTGATGATCGCGACCCTGCATCACGGCTCCTATCCTGATTTCCTCTACGACGGCAATCCACGCTCGCTTGGCTACCCATACCGGTTTGATCCGCTGACACCGCAAATCGAGTCGAGCCTCGCCAGTGTGTTTGGCTATATATCTCAGAAATTCGCCGAGCAGCCGCTGACTTACCTGCGGTGGTACCTGATAGGAAAGATCCAGTTCTTTCTGGATTGGAACATCGTTGACGGTTACCGCGACATTTTTACTTACCCCGTCCTGCAGTCCCCGTATTACTCGAACAGGGCATTCATTGCGACGCATGCACTCATGCGCGGGCTGCATTGGCCGCTGGCTGTAGCTGGAATGATCGGCGCGCTTCTGGCTTGGACACCATTTGCGCGGCTCGCATGTTCCGATTGGCGGCTCGGCGCTATGCGAGTGATGTCTTGCGTAATGCTGTATGCCTTGCTCGTGCATATCGTCGGAGCGCCATATCCGCGGTACAGCATTCCTTTTCGGCCGTTACAGTATCTGCTCGCGACGTTTACCGTCGTCCTGGCATACCGCTTGGTTATGCGCTACAGGCAACGCGCGCACGGCGAGCGCGCGTGACCGAGGACGTGCTCGTTCCCAACTGGCCCGCGCCGCCGCACGTGCACACGTTGGTCACGACCCGACGCATGCCCGGCAACTCGCAGCCGCCGTACGCTGCGTTCAATTTGGGTCTGCGCAGTGGCGAAGCCGAAGGGATCGTACTTGCAAATCGTGAATTGCTTGCGCGTGCGTTCGCATTGCCGGCAGCGCCGCGCTGGTTGCATCAGGTGCACGGCAATCGCAGCTTGCGTTTGACCGAGGAAGTCATCGCGGGCGAGCCGGAGGCCGACGCGGCATTCACCGCGCAATCCGGCATCGTATTGGCGGTGCTCACGGCCGATTGCATGCCGATCCTCGTTTGTGCTGACGACGGCGCGGAAATCGCGGCGATTCATGCCGGCTGGCGCGGGCTCGCCGCGGGCGTGATCGAATCGTGTGTCTCGCGCCTGCTCACGCCGCGAGAGCGGTTGCTGGCGTGGTTGGGACCGGCGATCGGGCCGGCGTCGTATGAAGTCGGCGACGAAGTCCGTGCCGCGTTCATCGGGAGCGATGATGGCGCTGCTGCAGCATTCGCACCAACACGCCGCGGACACTGGCACTGCGATTTGTATACTTTGGCCCGACAGCGATTAAGGGCTCTCGGCGTCGCGCAGATCTTCGGCGGCGGCTTTGACACGTACACCGACGAACGCTTCTATTCCTACCGCCGCGACGCTGCGCGCAGCGGGCGCTTCGCGAGTCTGATCTGGCAGGCGTGAGCCGCTACAGTGTGGCGCGCCGCGCGAGCACGATCCGGTTCAGCAGAAACGATACCGGCACGCTGAGCATGAGCGCGATCAAAGCCGCCCAGCGCCGGTCGACGCCCAGCCACGCGACCATCCCGAACAACAGCAGCGAGCCGAACAGATACTGAGCCAGATAGACGAACGGGTAGCGCAGTGCCGTGCGCAAGCGCACCGGGCTGCGGAATACGAACAAAGAGTTGAGCAGGTACGCGAACACGATCCCGACGATGTACGCGGCGGCATACGCGAGTTCGTAGCCGATCCACTGCAACAGCAGCAGGTAGACGCCGTAGCCGACGCCGGTGTTGACCAGCCCGACGAGGAGAAAACGCGCGAATTCGAATGCATGGGCGCGGCGCGCCGCAGAGGTCCAGAGTCTTGCCGGTTCGCTCACGGGTGCGCGGACGAACTGCGGGCGATTTCCTCGATGATGTACACCGGCCGCCGGTACGCCGCGCTCATCAGGCGCCCAATGTACTCGCCGATGATGCCGAGGATCAGCAGTTGTACACCGCAGGCGAACAGCATCACAGACATCAGCGAGGTGTAGCCCGGGTTGGGGATTTGCCCGGTCAGTTTTCCGTACAGGATATAGAGCAGATACAGGAAGCTGCCGGACGCGAGCAACGTGCCCGTGTACGTCGCAGCGCGCAGCGGCAGATGCGAGAACGTCACGAAGTTGTTGACCGCGTGCGCGAGAAGTTTGGGCAAGGTGTAGCCGCTATCGCCGTGACGTCGGCTGGCGTGCTTGACCGGCACGGTGGCTACCGATGATGTCATCCAGGAAAGGTAGCCGTCGATGTACGGTCGGTGGAGGCCGAACTCGTTGAGTCGCTGCGCCAGCGAACGGTGCAATACGCGGAACGAGCTGTAGTCCTGATTGAGCTCGGGAAACGCGCGCTTGAAGATCGCGCGCATCAGTTCCGAACTGAAATTACGGAACGGTGAGTGCGTGCGCCGCTCGAATACGGCATACGCTAGCGGATGATCCGCGTCCGCCGCGGCCAACAGCGCCGGCAATTCCTCCGGAGGATGTTCGAGATCATCGTCCATGGTCACCACCCACTCGCCGCGCGCGACGCCAATGCCGCAGACCGTTGCTGCGTGCTGGCCGAAATTGCGCGTGAGGCGCACACCGATCACTTCCGCATGTTCCTTGGCGAGCCGCTCGATCACCGGCCATGCGTCCGCACGGCCGCGGTCGTCGACGAGAATCAGCTCATGCCGGCGGCCGAGCGCGCGCATTGTGTCCGCCAGGCGCCGCTGCAGCTCGGGCAAGGCCTGCGTGCCGTTGTAGACCGGCACGACGACGGAGACGTCGATCGCTGCGCTGGAAATATTCTGCGATGGATTCACGCAAGACCTGCCGGTGAGGGAATCGTCGAGCGCAGCCATTGCCAGGTTTCTCGCAACCCCGTGCTCAGCGGCGTGGGCGCGCGCCAGTCATAAGCCCGCGCTACAGCGCCGATGTCCGGTATCGCACGTGCCACGTCGACGCTGCGCGCGGGCCGCAAAGTGATCTCGAGTTTCATCTCTGCAGCCTGCTCGCAATGCCGTATCAATTCCAGTACGGAGACGGCTGTGCCGGATCCCGCGTTGTATACCGAGTAGCCTTGCGCGTCGCCGCGGAGGACGCGTGAGACCAGGTCGCATAGATCGTCGGCGAACAGGTAATCGCGCACTACGGAACCGTCACCCCAGATTTCGAACACGCGCTGCTCGAGCAAGTGGCGGAAAATCGTCGGCACGATCGCGAAACCCTTGATCGGCAATTGACCCGGACCGTAGACGTTCGTCGGGCGTAGCGTAATGGCCGGCCAGCCGGAATTCACCGCGAACGCATGCAGCATCGCTTCCGCGGCCGCCTTGCCGGCGCCATAGAACGAGCGCGGCCGCAGCGCGACGTTTTCGGCGACGCCATCGACGTTGTCGCCGTAGACCGCGCCGGCCGAGGAGATGAACACGAGCTTGCGCGGCGTCATCGTTTGCGCGATTTCGAGGAATCTCGCGAGTGGCAGCAGATTGCCGGTGACTTCCAGACCGGGTTCACGTGCCGACGCGCTCGGCGTGGTGACACTGGCGAGATACACGACTGCGCTGCTGGTCTCCAGCAATTCGCGCAACAAACCCGCGTCTTCAACGCTGCCGCGTCGCTGCACGAAATCGGCGGACACCGCATCGTCGAGCCCGTGGCTGAGCACGGCAACGGATTGACCGGCAAGGCGCAATGCGGCGCTCAGGCGTTTGCCGATAAAACCACCGCCGCCAATGATCAGGGTTGCGTTGCGCATCGCCAAAGCGTGTTTTTCAAGTGTGGCGCATGGTAACGATCGCGCCTGCTTTGCGCTACCATCGATGGATCCACTGACCGGAACTGCCGTGGCGGAATTCGATCAATTCGCATCGAACTACAAGTCCGTGCTCGACCGCAGCGTCGCGCTCGGCGGGGAATCGTCCGAGTACTTCACGCAGTACAAGGCCGCTTACATCGATCAATTGCTCGGCGCGGCGCCAGCGAAGATTCTCGACTTCGGCTGCGGTGTCGGTGCGCTCTCGGCGGCATTGGCACAACGGCGCCTGCGGGATGTGATCCACGGTTACGACGTATCGTCAGACAGTCTGGATCAGGTCGAGCCGGCGCTGCGCGAGCATGGCGTGTTCACGAGCAGGCTCGATGAGCTGCACCGCGATTACGGCTTGATCGTGCTCTCCAATGTGATGCACCACATCATGCCGGAGCAGCGGCGCCCCACGATCGAGGATCTCGCCGCGCGGCTTGCACTCGGCGGCCGTCTGCTGGTGATCGAACACAATCCGCTCAACCCGCTCACGCGCTGGGTCGTCGCCCATTGCGAATTCGACGACGATGCGGTGCTGCTGTGGCCGGGCGAGGTCCGCGATTATTTTTCCGCGGCGGGTCTGCGCGAGCTACGGCGCGATTACATGCTGTTTTTTCCGAGACTGCTTTCGTCGCTGCGCGGTTTGGAAAAATCGCTGCGCTGGTTGCCGCTCGGTGCCCAGTACGCTTTTTCCGCCTGCCGCGGAGGCGCCATCGAGTCTCCGGCGAGCGCACCCAAGTAATCGGCGCGCCAGCGATGCACGTTGTGCTCGCGCAGATGCTCGTACATCGCCTGCCAGCGCTGCTTGCGCTCGGCTAACGGCATCGTCAGCGCGGCGAGCAGGCTTTCCACCGTGTCGAGCGGATCGAGCGGGTTGATGACGATCGCCTGCGGCAATTCGTCGGCGGCGCCGGCGAAGCGCGACAGCACGAGCACGCCGGGGTCGTCCGGCGGCTGCGCGGCGACGTATTCCTTGGCGACGAGATTCATGCCGTCGCGCAGCGGCGTGACCAGGCCGACGTCGGCGATGCGATAGAACCCGGCGAGCGTGGCTTGCTGGAAGCTGCGGTTGACGTAGCGGATCGGCACCCAATCCGGCTGGGCGTAGCGGCCGTTGGTGGCGCCGGACTCGCGCTCGAGCCGCTCGCGCAGTTCGCCGTATTCGGGCACTTCCTCGCGCGTCGGCGGCGCGATCTGCAGCAACGACACGCGTGAGCGCCACTGCGGATGTTCGGCCAGAAATGACCCAAAGCCGGCAAACCGCTGCAGCAAACCCTTGGAATAGTCGAGCCGATCGACGCCGATAGCCAGGCGGCAGCCTTCCAGATTCTTGACCAGGTTCAACACCGCTGGACTTGCTGCGGCGATTTGCGCTTCCGCGGCGATGCGCCCGGTATCGATGCCGACCGGAAACACGGCGGCGCGCAGTTGGCGGCCGCCGCGGAGCGTGATCTGGCCGTCGCCACCGACCGTCGCTCCGCATTCGAGTTGCACATAATCCAGGAATGCGGCGAGGTCGGATCGCGTCTGCAAACCGAGCAGATCGTACGCACACAGGCCGCGGAGAAGTTGTTCGTGGTGCGGCAGCGTGACGAGCATCTCCACCGGCGGCAGCGGCACATGCAGGAAGAAGCCGATGCGAGCGCCGATGCCGAGTGCGCGCAATTCCGCCCCGAGCGGAATCAGGTGATAGTCATTGACCCAGATCAGGTCATCCGCGCGCAGCAGCGGCGTGATGCGTTCGGCGAACAGTGCGTTGACGCGCCGGTAGCCGACGAACTGGGCGCGGCTGTAGTCAATCAGCGACGGTCGGAAGTGCAGCAGGGGCCACAGCGTGCGGTTGGCGAAGCCGGTGTAGTAGTCGTCATATTCCTGGCGCGTCAGATCGAGCAACGCGTAATCGACGTGCCCGCTGTGCAACTGATGCAGCTCGCGCTTGCGCTCCGGTACGATGCGGCCGCTCCAGCCGAACCATAGCCCACCGCGCTCGCGCAGCGCCGCTTCCATTGCCGCCGCCAATCCGCCAGTCGGCATTTTCTTCGGCAGCGCCACGCGATTGGAGACGACGACGAGACGGCTCACAACAGGTCTTCCCACTGGCACGACAACAGCGTCGCCGAATTGATCAGACCGACCAGCGAATAGGTCTGCGGGAAATTGCCCCACAGCTCGCCGCTTGCCGGATCGAGATCCTCCGACAGCAGGCCGAGCGGATTGCGCCGCGCCAGCAGGCTTTCGAACAGTGCGCGCGCCTGTTCGATCTTGCCGGTGACTGCGAGGGCATCGACATACCAGAACGTGCAGACGATGAAGCTGGTGTGCGGCGTGCCGAAATCATCGGGCGCGATGTAGCGGAACAGATGGTCGCCGCGGCGCAGCTCGCGGCCGACGGCCTCGACCGTGGCCACATAGCGCGGATCGTCGGCGGCGATGAAGCCCATGCGTTCGAGCAGCAGTGCGCTCGCATCGAGTCGGTCGCCGTCGAAGGCATCGACGAAATAACCATGTTGCGGGTGCACCGCACGCTCGAGGATCAAGGCGCGGATCTGCTCGGCGCGCCGCTTCCACAGCGCCGCACGATCGTCCAGTCTCAACCCTCGCGCGATGCGCGCGAGACGGTCGCAACCGGCCCAGCTCATCGCACTCGAATAGGTGTGCACGGCCTTGCGGCCACGGAATTCCCAGAGCCCGGCATCCGGCTGGTCGTGCATGCGGAAAGCGGTTTCGCCGAGCTTTTCCAGGCGGCCGAACACGGCAGCATCGCCCGGCACGATCAGGCGGTGATCGAAGAACAGCTGGGTCGCGGCAAGAATCACACTGCCGCAGGCGTCGTGCTGCTGCTGGCGCCAGGCGTCATTGCCGACACGCACCGGACCCATGCCGCGGTAGCCGGCCAAGCCTTCGGCTTCGCGCTCGGTGAGCTCGTGCTCGAAGTGAATCCCATACACGGGGCCAAGCTCGCCCGCGGCCGCGGCGGCAAGGTTGAAGATGTAGCGCAGGTATTCCTCCATGCTGCGCGTGGCGCCCAGGCGGTTGAGCGCGCGCACGACGAACGCGGCGTCGCGCAGCCAGCAATAGCGGTAATCCCAATTGCGCGCGCTGTCGGCAAATTCCGGAATCGACGTCGTCGCCGCAGCGACTATCGCGCCAGTGCCTTCGTATTGGCACAGCTTGAGCGTGATCGCGGCGCGGATCACGACCGCCTGCCATTCCGCCGGAATCGACAGGAAACGCACCCACTCGCGCCAGTAGTCGAGCGTGGACTCCAGCGCCTCGTGGGCGACGCGCTGCGGCGCATCGGTCAGCGTTTCATCGGCGCCGAGGATGATGGTCACTTCACGGTCGAGCAGGAAGGCGAGCTCGTCGCGCAGCATCGGCAACGGCGCGTCGGTGGTCGCGCGCAGCACCACATCGCCGAGCAGGAAGCGCAAGTGGTTGGAACCGAACGTGCGTTCCGGCCGGGTCGCGCCGTAATCGCACAGCGGACGCAGGCGCAGCGTGATGCGCGGCGTGCCGGACAGCGGCCGGATCGTGCGCACCAGGCTCATCGGATGGAAGATGCGGCCATGCTGCTTGTAACGCGGCGCGAAATCGGTGATCTCCACGGCGCTGCCGTCGGCGCCGAGCAGGTTTGTCACGAGTACCGCGTTGTTCTCCACGTAGTGCTGCTTCGCGCCGGCGAAGCCGTCCAGCAGCACGTCGAAGAACCCGGCCTCGCCGAGCTTCGGCGATAGCAGCGAGCAGAATGCGGGGTCGCCGTCGAACGAAGGCAGGCAGCACCAGACGACGCGGCCACGCACATCGATCAGTGCGCTGATGCTGCCATTGCCGACGATGCCGAGATGCAGGTCGCTCGCCGGCTCAATCATGCCTTGGCCTCGTTCCGCCGCAGGAGTTGCGTGAGCCATGAGCACGCGGCGCGCGGGTCGGCGAGGCAGTAATGCGCAACGCTGTCAGTGCGCATGCCCACCATCACGCCCGTGCCGCCGAGCGATTGCGCCACCGCGAACGCGTGCTCGTCGGCATAATCGTCGCCGAGCACCCACGGTTGGCGGCCGCTGAACGGCGCGCGAGTCATGAGCGTGGCCAGGGCGCGGCCCTTGTCGACGCGCGTGGACTTGAGCTCGATCACGAACGCACCGTGCTGCAATTCAAAACCGGGGCCTGCGGCCTGCAGCGCTGCCGCGGCCAGCTCACGGGCATACGGTTCGGCGCTCGGAAATTCGCGGTAGTGCACTGACAAGGCGATGTCCTTGTCTTCGATGCGCACGTCGTTCGCGCGCGGCGGGCGGGCATGTAGCAGCGTGCGCGCCGCGTCGAGCGCGGCTGCATCGATCGCGGCGTGCTCGATGGCGCCGGCGCCTACGCGCAGCTCGGCACCATGTTGTCCGGCGGCCACGACTTGCGGCCACTGCAGCAGTTCATCGATCGTGCTGAGCGGACGGCCGCTGATGACGGCGAGCGCGCCATCTAGCGCGGCACCGAGATTGCGCAGGAGTTGCGGTAGCTGCGCATCGACTCTCACCGCGTCGGGAGTCGGCGCGAACTCGAATATCGTGCCGTCCAGGTCCACGAACACCGCGATCTGCGTCAGGTCCGGGATGGGCGGTGCGGCGGTGGGGCGTGCGGCCACTTGGGCGACCATGCAAGGTACTCCCTGGTCGAAAACTCCTGCCGTGCAAGTTTGAATCGGGCTACATGAATGCAGGCAAAAATCGCTTGAAATGCAAACAACAGCCCGCATAAAACCCGCATCGTGCCGCGATCAGCGGCAAAACCTGCATGGCGAGTACGCATATGAGAATGGACAAACTGACCAGCCGTTTTCAGCAGGTGCTGGCCGACGCGCAAAGCCTCGCCGCTGGGCGCGACAACAACCTGCTCGAGCCTGCGCATTTGATGGTCGCGTTGCTCGAACAACAGGGCGGTTCGACCTCGCCGTTGCTGACGCAGGCTGGCGTCAACGTCGCCGCGCTGCGCACGCGGCTGGGCCAATTGCTCGACAAACTGCCGGCGGTGAAAGGCCAGGAAGGCAACATCAATGTGTCGAACGACCTGACGCGCCTGCTCAACATCACCGACAAGCTCGCGCAGCAGCGCGGTGACGCCTGCATCGCCAGCGAGCTGTTCGTGCTTGCCGCACTCGACGACAAGGGCGAGCTCGGCCACGCGCTCAAGGACAGCGGCGCGCAGAAAAAAAATCTTGAAGCGGCGATCGAAAAAATGCGTGGCGGCGAGAAAGTGCAGGACGAGAACGCCGAAGAGCAGCGCCAGGCGCTGGAGAAATACACGATCGACCTGACCGCGCGCGCCGAGAAATCCAAGCTCGATCCGGTGATCGGCCGCGATGAGGAAATCCGCCGCGTGATCCAGGTGCTGCAGCGGCGCACCAAGAACAATCCCGTGCTGATCGGCGAACCGGGTGTCGGCAAGACCGCGATCGTCGAAGGGCTCGCCCAACGCATCGTCAATGGCGAAGTTCCGGAAGGCCTGCGCGATCGCCGCGTGCTGTCACTCGACATGGGCGCGCTGATCGCCGGCGCCAAGTTCCGTGGCGAATTCGAGGAGCGCCTGAAAGCCGTGCTCAAGGATCTGGCCAAGGAAGAAGGCAATGTCATCCTGTTCATCGACGAGTTGCACACCATGGTCGGTGCCGGCAAAGCCGAGGGCTCGATGGATGCGGGCAATATGCTTAAACCTGCGCTGGCGCGAGGCGAGCTGCATTGCATCGGGGCGACCACGCTCGACGAGTACCGCAAGTACGTCGAGAAAGACGCCGCGCTCGAGCGCCGCTTCCAGAAAGTATTCGTCGGCGAACCGAGCGTGGAAGACACGATCGCGATTCTGCGCGGTCTGAAGGAACGCTACGCCGTGCATCATGGCGTGGAGATCACGGATCCCGCGATCGTCGCTGCGGCGACGTTGTCGCATCGCTACATCAGCGACCGGCAGTTGCCGGACAAGGCGATCGACCTCATGGACGAAGCCGCATCGCGCATCCGCATGGAAATCGATTCCAAGCCCGAAGAGCTCGACCGGCTCGAACGCCGCCTGATCCAGCTGAAGATCCAGCGCGAGGCGCTGAAGAAGGAGAAGGACAAGGAATCCAAGCAACGCCTGGCCGATCTGGAAACCGATATCGCCAAGCTCGATCGCGAGTTCTCCGATCTGAACGAGGTGTGGAAGGCGGAAAAAGCCGCCGTGCAGGGCGCGACCAAGCTCAAGGAGCAGATTGAAGCTGCGCGTGCGGAAATCGAAACCGCGCAGCGCCATGGCGATCTCGCCAAAGTCGCGGAAATCCAGTATGGAAAAATCCCACAATTGGAAAAGCAATTGCTGGCCGCGCAGGAAGCCGAGACGAAAGGCTTCAAGCTGCTGCAGCAACGCGTGACCGGCGAGGAGATCGCCGAAGTCGTTTCGCGCTGGACCGGCATCCCGGTGAGCAAAATGCTCGAAGGCGAGCGCGAGAAACTGCTGCGCATGGAAGACGATTTGCACAAGCGCGTCGTCGGCCAGGATGAAGCCGTGCACGCGGTCGCCGATGCGATCCGGCGGTCGCGCGCGGGGCTTTCCGATCCGAACCGGCCGAACGGTTCGTTTCTGTTCTTGGGTCCCACGGGCGTGGGTAAGACCGAGCTGTGCAAGGCGCTGGCGGAATTCCTGTTCGACTCGACCGAAGCGCTGGTGCGCATCGACATGAGCGAGTTCATGGAGAAGCACAGTGTCGCGCGGCTGATTGGCGCGCCGCCGGGGTACGTGGGCTACGAAGAAGGCGGCTATCTGACCGAAGCCGTGCGCCGGCGTCCGTACAGCGTCATTCTGCTCGACGAGGTCGAGAAGGCGCATCACGACGTGTTCAACGTGCTGCTGCAGGTGCTCGACGACGGGCGCCTGACCGACGGCCAGGGCCGCACGGTCGATTTCCGCAACACCGTGATCGTGATGACCTCGAATCTCGGCTCGCAGCAGATCCAGGAATACACCGGCGGCGGCGAGGAGGAATACACGAAGATGAAAGCGGCGGTGATGGGCGTCGTGCAGGCGCACTTCCGCCCCGAGTTCATCAATAGACTCGATGAGATCGTCGTGTTCCGTGCGCTCGACAAGGCGCAGATCCGCCAGATCGCGCGCATCCAGACGCAGTACCTCGCCCGGCGTCTGGCCGAGCGTCAGCTCACGTTGCAATTGTCCGACAAGGCGCTCGAGCTGCTCGGCAACGTCGGCTTCGATCCGGTTTACGGCGCACGGCCGCTAAAGCGCGTAATTCAGCAGCAGCTCGAAAATCCGCTGGCGAAAGACATCCTCGCGGGTGGTTTTCAGCCGGGCGATAAGATCAACGTCGACGCAGAAGGTGGACGCTTGGTCTTCGCGAGGTCCTGAAACAAAGAGCCCGGCATTGCGCCGGGCTCGTTTACTCACGTGCGGAAGTGCTTCAGAAATCGCGGGTCAGACGTACACCGATCGTACGCGGCTGCACCGGGATGATGTAAGTCGCCGGCCCGCAGTGCAACTCCTCGCATTCGGCATAGCGCGCAAGCTGGCCGCGGTTGTCGAACGCGTTCTTCAAGTAGAAGTCCAGTGCCCATTTTTCGTGCTTGCCGCCGAGCGAAAAGTCCACGGTACCGTAACCGGGCAGGTCGCCGATCACCGAGTTCTGCAAATCGCGTAGCTCCGAGCGGCGCCGCCCTTCGAAGAAGGCCGCACCCTGGAAGTACGCGTCCCAACCGTGGAAATCGAAGGTGTAACGCGCGGTGACATCGCCTTTCTGCTTGGCGGTAATCGGCAGTTGGGTTCCCTTCGCAGCCTGCGGAGTTTCGCAATCGGTTGTCGGCTCGCCGTTTGCGTCGACGGTTTCGCAATATGGCGTCGTGATCTCCGAGTGGTAGAGCGCGATGCCGGCAGTAAACGTGAGGCTGTACGTCGCCGCCCAGGCGATGTTGGATTCGAAACCGCGAATACGCGAACCCTTGGCGTTGTGGATTTCGGTGAGGCTGTTCAAGCCGAGATAGGCGATCTGCGGATCTTTCCAGTCTTCCTGGAAAATCGCGCCGTTCCAGCGCAGATGATGGTCCATCCACTCCGTCTTCCAGCCGAACTCGTAGTTGGTGAGGAAGTCGGCCTTGTATGGCGGAATCGTGCCGCGGCGATTGATGCCGCCGGGGCGGAAGCCTTCCGACCACGTGGCATAGATCATCTTGTCCGGCGTCAATTTGTAGGTCAGGTTCGCGCGGCCGACGTGATCGCTGATCTTCGTCGACTTGTCCAGGTTCACGCACGGCGCGCCTTCGAATGGCGGACCGGGGTTGGCCGGATCGGCGCACTTGCCGACGCCGGTGCTGGAGTAATCCTGATCACCGAAACCGAAGAATCCCTTGAGGCTGTCATCAGCGTGGAAAAAACGCGCGCCGGCGGTTGCGGTCAGCTGCTCGGTGATGTCGTAGGACACTTCACCGAAGATGGCCTTGTCGTCGTCATGGCGCAGCTGCTTGGTCAGCCACCAGGTGTCCGGCCAGCCCGGCACCGAAATCTCGGGGGCGATATTGTTGATCTTGTAGCGCTGCTGGATATCGTGCGACTGCCGCTGCGCGAACGCGCCGACCGTAAAGCGGAAGCGGTCCTCCTTCGGCGAAGAGATGCGCAGTTCGTTGCTGGTCTTGCGGTACACGTCCACGCCCTGGATGTACTGGCTCGGATCGACGTAGTTGCCATTGCTGTCGTGCAGGTACGTGCCGTAGCTGCAGCAGATGTCGTAGAAGTACGAGTAATCGGTGTAATCCGATTGCGTGTGATCGCTGCGGTTGAGATGCGCGGCCGCATAGACGACATCGAAGTTGCCGATCTTGCCTTGCACGGTCAGCGCGGACTGTACCCAGCGGTCTTCGGCGGTCTCCGGAAAGAAGTGCGTCACTTTCAGATCGCCGATGTGCGGATCGAAACCGAAGATGCCGTTGGTCGATTGACTCTGCCCCATGACCGTCGGGGTGATGGACCAGGTGTCGTCAAGATCGATCTTCAGTGCAGCGCGGCCGCCGCGGGTATCGGAATCGTTGTAATTCTTCTTCGCGGCCGAACTGTTGTTGATCGTTATGCCGGACACCGGATACGTGCGCGTGCCGTATACGTTGTCGATGTAACCGGCTTCGCGTTTGTCCCAGCCGACGACGCGCAATGCCGTCGATGGCGAAAACGGAATGTTGACGTAGCCGTCGACGACGTAACCGGTTCCGCCGTCATCGATCGCGTTGACCTCAGTGCGGACTTGCGCGGAATAGGCGGTCGGATCGGGCTTGTTGGTGATGATACGCAGCGTACCGGCTTCCGAGCTGGCGCCGTATAGCGTGCCTTGCGGACCGGCCAGCGCCTCGATGCGCGCGATGTCGTAGATGTGCGGATCGATCGCGCCCTGAATCGTGGTGATGGGCTGTTCGTCGAGATAGACGCCGACGCTGGGCAACGGCCCGGAATGATTGCCGTTGCTGCCATTGGCCACGCCACGCATGTAGACCTGGCTGAAGCCGGGCGCGAAGCTTTGCGTGGACACGTTCGGCAGCATCTTGATGTAGTCGTTGAAATTGGAGACGTTCATCTCCGTCAGCTTGTCGTTGCTGAGCGTGTCGATCGCAATCGGCACGTCTTGCGCGTTTTCGGTGCGTTTCTGCGCCGTCACGGTGACTGTGCTGAGCTGCGTTCGTGACTCGTCGTCGCTGCCGGCCTGATCGGCATCGGCGGCAAACAATGGCGCCATACAAGCGAAATGGATGGCCGCGGCGAGCGGCAGGTGGACAAATCTGGAATGGCGCGGTCGGCAGTTGCTTTGTGGTCTTTTCATGGTCTGACTTCCCCGTACAGTGGATACGACTCTTTTTTGACTATCCGGCGTAATCGGTCAACGCCGGTCCCAACGCGGTTTTCAGCGGATCGAGCCAGGGCTCGTAGTGCTGCCAATGGTCGACGCCGCTTTGGTAGATCGGCTGGCGCACCTGCTCGGAACTGGCTGTGCGCACCGGCCGTTCGTTCTCGAAGAAGCGCAGGCAGGCATCCTCGAACGGCAGGCCGCAATAAGCGAGCAGACGGCGCACCTCGTGTTCGGTGTTCACCACCATCTGCTCGTAGATCACACGATGCACACGCCCCGGCAACACGGCATCGAAATGCCGCATCAGTTCGACGTAATCGCGATAGTAACGACCGACGTTGTCGAGCCCGTAGCTGAAGTTCTGCCCGTGCGCGAAATGCTGCTTGAACGCCGAGAAGCAGCACGCCAGCGGGTGCCGGCGCGCGTCGATGATTTTCGCATTGGGCAATATCAGGTGAATCAGGCCGACGTGCGCGAAGTTGTTCGGCATCTTGTCGATGAATAACGGCTTGCCCGATTTGCGGTGCACGCGTGTGCGCGCGAGATAGCGTTCGCCCAGCTCGCGCAGCGCGTGCGCGTCCAGTCGCGCGAGCGTGTCGTGGTAGGTGCCGCCGCGCGCACCGCGCAGGTCGCGCGTGATCGAGATCAGATCCGGCAACTCCATCGTGCCTTCGACGGCGGAATGGCTGGCGAGAATCTGCTCGATCAATGTCGAACCCGCGCGCGGCAGCCCGACGATGAAGATCGGATCGGCGGCGCTGCTGCCCGAGCCTTTGCGCTCGGTGAAGAACTGTGCCGAGAACGTTTCGCGGGCGCGCAACAGGCGCGCGGTGTTCTCGTCGGCGCTGTACGGAATCTGTTCGAGCCGCAGGGCGTTGCCGCGTTCGTAGTGGCGGAACGATTGCTCGTATTCGGCGCGATCCTCCAGCGCCTTGCCGAGCGCGAATTCGAAATCGATGCGGTGATGGTCTTCCAGGCTGCGCGGCAGCGCGGCGCGCATCGCGTCGATCTGCAGGTCGGTGAAGCGAAACGTCTTGAGATTGGCCAGGCTCCAGTACGCTTCGCCGAAGTCCGCATCGAGTTCGATGCAGCGCGTGTACGCGGCGATCGCACGGTCTTGTTGACCTGCGGTTTTCAGCGCATGACCGTAGCTGAGCCACATCGGCGCCTGCTGCGGAAACTGGCGGATCAGCTCGTCATAAATGTCGATCGCCGTGGCGTAATCGCCGGTGTGGCACAGTGCGACCGCCCTGAGGTTGCGATAGGCCGGATTGGCCGTGTCTATGCGCAGCAGTTTTTCGAGTTCGACAATGGCATCCTGCGGCCGGCTGAGCCGATTGAGCACGATCGCATAGTTGTGCCGTGCCTCGTGAAATCCGGGCGCCAGTTCCAGGCAGCGTTCGAGCAGCAGCTGCGCGTCTTCGGCCCGATCCATGCGCACGGCGAGTTCGGCGAGCATACGAATCGCCGCGACGTCGGTGGGCGCCTGTTTCAGATGTTGGCGCAGGCGCATTTCCGCTTGCGGAATGTCGCCGGCGTGCAGCGCCGCGCCTGCGGCCATCAGGTCCGGATCATGGATGGCGTTACGGACATGGGCGAGATACGCCGCTTCAGCACCGGCGCGATCGCCGGCGATGTCGAGATAATCGGCGAGCTGGCGCCAGATTTGCGGACGACGCGGGTTGTGCGCCGTCTCGCGGCGCAATGCAGCCACCGTGGCTGCCAATGAGCTGGTTTCCCTAGTGGCAACTATCATGCGGCCGTCCCACGCCGGTCTGCGGGCAAGCATAGGCGCTCGACCCGGGCAGCCGCAACCGGTTGAGGTCGCGCGCCGGCTTGCATTTTGTCTGCAAGACCGCATAGTGATGCCGGAGTCCGAAAAATCCCTGCGGTGCCATGCCCATCTACGAATTCGAATGCAATTCCTGCGGTACGCGTTTCGACCGACTGCAGAAATTGTCCGATCCCGACCCCGCCGATTGCCCCGACTGCGGCGCCGCTCAAGTGCGCCGGCGGGTGACGGCTCCGGCATTCCGGCTTGCTGGCAGCGGCTGGTACGAGACAGACTTCAAGAAAGACAGCGACAAGAAGCGCAATCTCGCCGGTAAGGAAGATGCGCCGAAGACCGAGGCGGCGAAAAAAGACGCCGCCGCGGCGCCTGCAGCGGAAAAACCGGCAACGAAAACCGAATCGCCGAAGCCCAGTCCGGCCTGAGGTAAATCCGGTTCAGCGCACATTGTTTGCGCGTGCGCACAATCACATCCAGCCGGCTACACTTCGGCAGCAAAGTGACCAACTGGAGGTGTGTCATGTCGATACGCGTAATTGCGGCAATTGCTTTTCTCGTGCTCAGCGTCCTGTCAGGGTCGGCTGTGCGGGCGCAGGAACCACATCACGGCCCCGGCGGCGACGCGGTCGAGTGCCAAAGCAACAACTATTCGTTCCAGCGTTGCCCGGTGCCGTGGCGCGATGCGCGCCTGGTCCGACAGCTCTCCGATACCCAGTGTGTGCGCGGCATGAACTGGGGCTTGGATCGCCATGGCATCTGGGTCGATCGCGGCTGTGCCGGCCGCTTCGTGGCCAGCGGCAGGAAGCATCATTACGATGAGTACGCTGGTGGCGGCGGATGGCAGCCTCCATCAGGCTGGGATCAGCGCTTCCAGATCCGCTGCGAAAGCAACAATTTCCAGTACAACTTCTGCGGCGTCGATCTCGGCGGCAGCGGTCGCGCCTATATCGAGCGCCAGATCTCCAACACACCCTGCGAGGAAGGGCGGACCTGGGGCTGGAACCGCGCTGGCGTATGGGTTGTCCAGGGTTGCGCGGCGGTCTTCTCGATCGATCGGCGCTGGCGCTGATCTGCGCAATCCCTACGAACGCCCGCCGCCCGGCGGGCGTTCTGTTTGCAGTGCAGCAAATTCCCTCGTAGCATGCGCGATTCGCCGGCCGCGGGCCGGTTCGAACCGGGAATTGAATGCGCACGCATTATTGCGGTCTCGTCGACGAGAACCTTATCGACCATGAAGTCAGCCTGTGTGGCTGGGCCGACACCCGCCGCGATCACGGCGGCGTGATTTTCATCGATCTGCGCGATCATGAAGGCATCGTCCAGGTCGTGATCGAGCCGGAAAACGCCGCTGCGTTCGCGCTCGCCGAAGGCGTGCGCTATGAATACTGTCTGCGCATCACCGGCACGGTGCGCAACCGTCCTGCGAGCCAGGTCAACGAACGTCTGCGCACCGGCAAGATCGAAGTCGTCGCTGACACCGTCGAAGTGTTGAATGCGGCCGCACCGCTGCCGTTCATGCTCGACGACGCCGTCGGCGAGGACGCACGCCTGCGCTACCGCTATCTCGATATCCGCCGCCCGGACATGCAGCGCAAATTGCGCATGCGCACCAAGCTGGTGTCGGCGCTGCGTCATTACCTCGACGCGCGCGGCTTCCAGGACATCGAGACGCCGATCCTGACCAAGGCTACGCCCGAGGGCGCGCGCGACTACCTCGTGCCGAGCCGCGTGCATGCGGGCGAGTTCTATGCGTTGCCGCAGTCGCCGCAGTTGTTCAAGCAGATTCTCATGATGGCCGGCATGGATCGCTACTATCAGATCGCGCGTTGTTTCCGCGACGAGGATCTGCGCGCCGACCGCCAGCCCGAATTCACCCAGCTCGACATGGAGTTCGCATTCGTCGAAGAACGCGACGTGCAGGACACGGTCGAGGCGATGATCCGCCAGGTCTTCAAGGAAGTGGTCGACGTGGACCTGGCCGACCCGTTTCCGCGCATGACTTATGCCGAGGCGATGCGCCGCTACGGTTCGGACAAACCCGACCTGCGTATACATCTGGAACTTGTGGACATTGCCGAGCAAGTCAGGCACGTCGAGTTCAAGGTGTTCAGCGGCCCGGCGAACGATCCGGGCGGTCGCGTGGTTGCGCTGCGGCTGGCCGATGGCGCCAAGCAGCCGCGCAAGTACCTGGACGATCTCGGCCTGCATGTCGCCAAGTACGGCGCGAAGGGCCTCGCATGGATCCGCATCGACGATCTGGCGAAAGGCCGGGACGGCATGACCAGCCCCATCCTCAAGTTCCTCGATGATGCGGCGCTCAATGGCGTGCTCGCAGCCGTCGGCGCGCAAACCGGAGACGTGATCTTTTTCGGCGCCGGCCTCTACAAGACCGTGTCCGAATTCATGGGCGCGTTGCGCATCAAGATCGGCCGCGACAACGGCCTGGTCGAGAACGCATGGAAGCCGCTGTGGGTCACCGATTTCCCGATGTTCGAATACGACCACGAAGGCAAGCGCCACGTCGCCCTGCATCACCCGTTCACCGCACCGAAAGTCGACGACATCGCGGACCTGAAAGCGAACGCCGCAACGGCCGTGTCGCGCGGCTACGATTGCGTGCTCAACGGCAACGAAATTGGCGGCGGCTCGATCCGCATTCATCGTCCCGACATGCAGAGCGCCGTGTTCGAACTGCTCGGCATCGGCGCCGAAGAAGCTCAGGCCAAGTTCGGCTTCCTGCTCGACGCGCTCAAGTACGGCGCGCCGCCGCACGGCGGCATCGCGTTCGGCATCGATCGCATTGCTGCGCTCATGGCAGGCACCGAATCGATCCGCGACGTCATCGCCTTCCCGAAGACCGCGAGCGCACAGGATTTGATGACCGCCGCGCCGTCGAATGTGCCTGAAGCGCAGCTGCAGGAACTGCATGTGCGCGTGGTGAAGCCGCAGAAGGCGTAAACTCGCGCCGCCGATGAGCGACCACGTAATACTTCTGCATGGCCTGTGGATGCGCGGCTTCACGCTCGCCGCGCTGCGCCGTCGTCTTGCGGATGCCGGATACGCCGTGGACCTGTTCGACTACGCCAGCGTATTTCGCGATCCGCAAATCAGCATCGAACGGCTGTCGGCGCGCGCGCGCTCGGTTACTGGCGGGCGCGTGCACCTGGTCGGCCACAGTCTCGGCGGCTTGATCGCACTGCAGACGCTGCAGCGCGAGCCGGAGCTCATCACCGGCAACGTCGTGTGCCTTGGCGTGCCGCTGCGCGGCAGCGCGGTCGCGCGGGGCGTGGCGCGCCTGCCAGGCGGACCGCTCGTGATCGGCAGGAACCTCGACATCCTGCGCAACGGCATCGCGCGCTGGGAAGGCAAGCAGCCCGTCGGTGCCGTGGCCGGACGCCTGCCGTTCGGCTTTGGCGCTGCGCTCAGCGCGCTCCCGTCCCCGCATGACGGCACCGTCAGCGTCGCCGAAACCGAACTGCCGGGCCTGACGGATCACGTCGTCGTCCCCGCCACGCATACCGGGCTGCTGTTCTCGCAACAAGCTGCCGGGCAGACGATCGCGTTCCTGCGCGGCGCGCGGTTTGCGCACGCCTGAAGCCCAAGCCTGCGCACATGACCCGCATCCTCGGTACTCTTCGACTGCAGTCGCTGCGCGACCTGCGCTCAGCGCGATCGGAGCGAGTAACGGGCGAGGTGAACGCATGACCCGGATTCTCGGAATAGATCCCGGCTCGCAGCGCACCGGCATCGGCATCATCGATATCGACGAGCGTGGCGCCTCGCGGCACGTATTCCACGCCGCGCTGCATCTGCTCGACAATGAAACGTTTCCGTTGCGGCTCAAACAGATTTTCGACGACGTGTGCGCGCTGATCGCCGAGCACCGGCCAGGCGAGGTGGCGATCGAGAAGGTATTCATGGCGCGCAACCCGGATTCGGCGCTCAAGCTCGGCCAGGCGCGCGGCGCGGCGATCTGCGCGGCGGTGCACAGCGGTCTGACCGTCACCGAATATGCGGCGAAGGAAATCAAGCAGGCGGTCGCCGGCGGCGGTGGCGCGGACAAGGCGCAGATCCAGCACATGGTTGGCGTACTTTTGAACATTTCCACAAAGTTGCAGGCCGATGCGGCCGACGCACTCGCGGTCGCGCTCACGCACGCGCACACGCGGGCGAGCGTGCTGCGCATCGGCATTCCGCGCGCGGCATGGAGACGGCGACGATGATCGGACGGCTGAAGGGAATTCTGGTCTCCAAGCAGCCGCCCTGGCTCGTGATCGACGTCGGCGGTGTCGGCTACGAACTGGAAGCGCCGATGTCCACCGTGTTCGACCTGCCGGAAACCGGCAGGGAAGTGACGCTGTTTACCCATTACGCGGCCAAGGAAGACACCGTCGCGCTGTACGGTTTCCTGCGCGAGCAGGAACGCGCGTTGTTCCGCACGCTGCAAAAAGTCAGCGGCATCGGCGCGAAAACGTCGCTGGCCGTGCTCTCGGGCACCGCACCGGACGAATTCGCGCGTCTGGTGCAGACCGGCGACATCGCGTCACTTACGCGCATTCCCGGTATCGGCAAGAAAACCGCCGAACGCATCATCGTGGAACTGCGCGATCGCGTGGATGGCATTGCGCTTGCAATGCCGAGTGCGAACGGCGGCGCGGTGCCAAAGGACCCGCTGGCCGAAGCCAGCGTCGCCCTGCAGCAGCTCGGTTACAAGCCGGTCGAAGTGGCGCGCCTGGTCAGGGCCGTCGCGGAGCCTGGCGATACCGCGGAATCCATCATCCGCAAGGCCTTGAAGGCGGCGTTGCGCTGACCAAATTGGAGTAGAGATGGATTCCACCAGTACGCACACGGAAACGCGCAAGGCGTTCGCCCGGCTCGCGCTCGGGGCACTCGGCGTCGTGTTCGGCGACATCGGCACGAGTCCGCTGTACACGATTCACAACACGTTCGTGAACGAAAACGTCGCGGTGACGGAAACCAACGTGCTGGGGGTGCTATCGCTGGTGTTCTGGCTGCTCACGATCGTCGTCTCGCTCAAGTACGTGACCTTCATCATGCGCGCGGACAACCGCGGTGAAGGCGGCATCATGGCGCTCATGGCGCTGGCGCAACGCGGCGCGCGCGACAGCGCGCGGCTGCGCCGGTGGGTGGTAATCTTCGGCCTGCTCGGCGCATCACTGTTCTATGGCGATGGCGTAATCACGCCGGCGATTTCGGTTTTGTCGGCCGTCGAAGGTCTGAAGGTCGTCGAGCCGTCTCTGCAGGAATCGATCGTACCGGTAACGGTTGCCATCCTAGCGCTGTTGTTCATGGTGCAGAGTCGCGGCACTGGCAAAGTCGGCGTCGTCTTCGGTCCCGTTATGCTGGTATGGTTTGTCGTTATCGGCGTGCTCGGGATCAAGGAGATCGCCACGCAGCCGCACGTGCTGTATGCGCTCAATCCGTTCGAAGGGCTGTCGTTCTTCCTGCACAACGGCTTCCATGGGTTCCTCGCGCTCGGTGGCGTCGTGCTGGCGATCACGGGCGCCGAAGCGCTGTATGCGGACATGGGACACTTCGGCAAGAAGCCGATCCGAGTGGACTGGTTCGGTTTGGTCTCGTTTGCGCTGGTGGCGAATTATTTCGGCCAGGGCGCGCTATTGCTCAACGATCCAACCGCCGTCGACAACCCGTTCTATCACCTCGTGCCCGACGCATTTCAGGTGCCGATGCTCGTGCTCGCCTGCGTGGCGACGATCATCGCCTCGCAGGCGGTGATCACCGGCGCGTTCTCGATGACGCGCGAGGCGATCCAGCTTGGTTATTCGCCGCGCATGGACATCAAGCACACCTCACAACAGATGCACGGTGAAGTCTACCTGCCGTGGGTCAACCGCGCGCTGTTCGTCATGGTAATCGCTGCCGTCATCGGTTTCCGCTCCTCGGACAATCTCGGTGCCGCTTACGGTATTGCCGTGACCGGAACGATGCTGATCACGTCCCTGCTCGCACTCGTCGTGCAGCGGCGGCTGTGGGGCTGGAACGGCTGGATCGTCGCCGCGCTCGGCATCGTCGGCGTCAGCATCGACACGACCCTGTTCGGCGCGAATGCGGTGAAAATCGCCGAGGGCGGCTGGTTTCCGCTCGTGCTCGGGCTCGTGGCGTTCATCGTGATGACGACCTGGCGCAAGGGTCGCGATCTCGTGCTGCGCGAACTGCGCACGAGCAGTATCGCGCTGCAACCATTCGTCGAAAGCATCACCACGCATCCGCCGCTGCGCGTGCCGGGTACGGCGATCTTTCTCACTGCGAACGTACACGGCGTGCCGAGCGCGTTATTGCACAATCTCAAGCACAACAAGGTGCTGCACGAGCGCAACATCCTGCTGACGGTCGAAACGCTCGATGCGCCGAGCGCGCAGTACGGCGAGCGTACCGAGATCACTGCGCTCGGCCACGAGTTCTATCGGCTGGTTGTGCGCTTCGGCTTTGCCGAAACGCCGGACATCCCGCAGGCGCTGCAAAGCTGCGAAGCGAAGGGTCTGGGCTTCGACATGATGGACACGACGTTCTTCCTCAGCCGCGAAAGCATTGTCGCCACCGACCGGCCCGGCATGCCGCTGTGGCGCGACAAGCTGTTCGTTTTCCTCGTGCGCAATGCGAGTTCGGCGACCGCGTTCTTCCGCATCCCGGGCAATCGGCTGATCGAGCTGGGCACGCAGGTGGAGATTTGAAGAGCGCCAATTACGCCATAATGCACCCATGAACGAACCCCGCGTCATCGCCCCCACCGCCAACCGCGAGGACGAGGCGCTCGAAGCCAGCATCCGCCCGCGCAAGCTCGACGAATATCTCGGCCAACGGCCGGTGCGCGAGCAATTGGCCATCTATATCGAAGCGGCGAAACGGCGCGGCGAAGCCCTGGATCATGTGCTGATCTTCGGCCCGCCGGGGCTCGGCAAGACTACGCTCTCGCACGTGATTGCCAACGAGCTTGGCGTGAATCTGCGCAGCACATCCGGTCCGGTGATCGAGCGCGCCGGAGACCTTGCCGCGCTGCTCACGAACCTGCAACCGCGCGACGTGCTGTTCGTCGACGAGATTCACCGCCTCTCGCCCGTGGTCGAGGAAATTCTCTACCCGGCGATGGAAGACAACCAGATCGACATCATGATCGGCGAAGGCCCGGCGGCGCGCTCGATCAAGCTCGACTTGCCGCCGTTCACGCTGATCGGTGCGACCACGCGCGCGGGCCTGCTGACCAGCCCCCTGCGCGACCGCTTCGGCATCGTCCAGCGCCTGGAGTTCTACACGCCCGATGAACTCGCCGCGATCGTGCGGCGTTCGGCGAAGATTCTCGGCATCGCCTGTGCCGACGACGGCGCGGTCGAAATCGCCAATCGCGCGCGCGGCACGCCGCGCATTGCCAATCGCCTGTTGCGGCGCGTGCGCGATTTCGCGCAGATCAAGGCGAACGGCACGATCACGCGTGACGTCGCGATCGCGGCGATGGGCATGCTCAATGTCGATGCCGAAGGCTTCGATGCACTCGATCGCCGCTTGTTGTCGATCATCATCGAGCATTTCGATGGCGGCCCGGTCGGCGTGGATTCGCTCGCCGCGGCACTGAGCGAGGAACGCGGCACGATCGAGGACGTGCTGGAGCCGTTCCTGATCCAGCAAGGTTTTCTCATGCGCACCGCGCGCGGACGCATGGTGACGTCGAAGGCGTATCGGCATTTGGGGTTGAAGGCGCCGAAGCGTGCCGAACCCGCGGATCTGTTCGAGGAATCTCCATGAGCGGCGCGGCGGCCGCTGCGCTGGAACCCGCTTTCGTCTGGCCTCTCCGCGTCTACTGGGAAGACACCGATGCCGGCGGTATGGTTTACCACGCCAGCTACGTGCGTTTTCTCGAACGCGCACGCAGCGAGTGGCTGCGCGCGCGCCGCGTCGCGCAGCAGCACCTGCGCGAGGAACATGGTCTTCTGTTCGTCGTCGCTGACATGCAACTGCGCTTCGTCGCCCCGGCGCGGCTCGATGACGAACTGCGCATTTGCGTGAATTCGTTCACACGGCGTTCGGCTTCTTTGCTGTTCGCGCAATGTATACTTCGCCCGGCCGACGGGGCGACCCTGGTCGAAGCGCAGGTGCGCGCAGCCTGCATCGACGCAATCTCGTACAAACCGGTCCGGATTCCCGATTTTCTGCTAATGGAGAGCACGCACGCATGAATAGCGGCGGTATCAATTTCCTCGAGCTTGCGCTCAATGCCAGTCTGTTCGTCAAGGTCGTCATGCTGGTGCTGATCGTGTTCTCTTTCCTGTCGTGGGTGATCATTTTCCGCAAGATGACGGTACTCAACCGCGCGATGTCCGGCGCCGACAATTTCGAGGAGCGCTTCTGGTCGGGCGCGGATCTCGCCGGGCTGTTCCGCGAAGTCACTGCGAACGGCGAACGCGTCACCGGCATCGAGAGTATTTTCGAAGCCGGTTTTCGCGAATTCGCACGCTTGCGCCAGCGCCGCGGCCAGATGGACCAGCGCACGATCCTCGAGGGCGCGCAGCGCGGCATGCGCGTAGCGCTCACGCGTGAACTGGACCGGCTCGAACAGAACCTCGAATTCCTCGCCAACGTCGGCTCGATCAGTCCCTACGTCGGCCTGCTCGGCACAGTGGCCGGCATCATGGTCGCGTTCGTCGGCCTGGCGAACGTGAAGGAAGCGACGATCGCGATGGTCGCGCCGGGCATCTCCGAAGCATTGATTGCCACGGCGATGGGCCTGATCGCCGCGATTCCGGCGTCGTGGGCATACAACCGCTACTCGAACAAGGTCGAGCGCATCGTCACGCGCTACGAAACTTTCGTCGAGGAATTCTCATCCATTCTGCAGCGTCAGGCGCATCTGGACGACGCGTAGCCCCGCGACACACCGCGCAACGTTAGAGTCGGAACCATGCATACCCCCGGACGCAGAAAGCGGCGCAAGCTGATGTCGCAAATCAACGTCGTGCCGTATATCGACGTGATGCTCGTGCTGCTGATCATCTTCATGGTCACGGCGCCGCTGCTCAATCTTGGCGTCGACATTCATCTGCCGCAGTCGGCGGCGAAATCCGTGCAGGACAACAAAGAACCGGTGCTCGTAAGCGTCGACAAGGATGGCAATTTCTTCCTCACGCTCGGCACCGTGCAGCGCGAGCCGATCGATGCCGACAATCTCGTGCGCAAGGTCACCGCGTTCGTGCACGCGAATCCGCAAGTGTCGGTAATGATCGGCGGCGACGAGCGAGTGGATTACGGCAAGATCTATCAGGCGATGGTGCTGCTGCAGCAGGCGGGCGTGGCGAAAGTCGGCCTGATGAGCCAGCCGGTGCAGGAGACTAAACGCTAAGCCGTGGAAAGCTTTTCCGACAAGGTGCGCGCGTGGTGTCTGGCCGCGCTGATCCATTTGCTCGTGGTCGCGCTGCTGCTCGCCGGCCTGTTCTGGACCGCATCCACCGCGAAGCCGACGATCGCCGGTCCCGTGATCGAAGCCGAACTCGTCGGCCTGACCGCCGCGCCGAAGCCACGTGCTGCGCCGCGCGCGCCCGCGCCGAAACCGCCGGAACCCAAGCCGCCCGAGCCGAAGCCGGTGCCGCCCACGCCGCCGGCGCCGACCCGCAACGATCAGATCGAGCGTGAAAAAATCGCCGAGATGGCGCAACAGAAGGTCGAGCAGGAAAAGCGCGCGCAGGAGGAGAAGCAGCACCAGGAACAGGTGTTGCTGGAACAGCAGGAACGCGAGCGCGCCAAGCAGCTCGAAGACATCAAGCGCCAGCGCGAAGCGGCCGACCGCAAACTGAAACTCGAGCGCGAGAAACTTGCGCAGATGAAGGACTTGCAGAACAAGAAACCGGCGCCGGAAACACCGGCGGTGGCGGAAGCGCCGGTCGCGAAGACCGGTGCGGCGGGTACGGATACGAGCCTGGCGGCGGAATATGCAGCTGCCATTCAGAATGCGGCGCTTAACAATTGGTTGCGACCGGAGTCGATTCAGAGTGTTGTTTGCGACGTGCACATCAAGCAGATTCCCGGTGGCGACTTGCTGGACGTACACGTCGTGAATCCATGTAATGCCGATCCGCAGGTGCGCGACACGATCGAGCAATCTATTCGACGCGCGGCGCCGTTACCCTACAAGGGTTACGAAACGGTTTTTCGGCGTGAAATTCTGTTTACGTTTTGCTATCCAAGAGAGGTCTGTCCGAAATGAGGCTCATACAATCCTTGTTGGCAACTTTGGTGCTGATATCTGCGCAGGCGATTGCAGAGGAGCCACTGAGGATCACCGTGCCCGAGGGCATTGCTTCCGCTACTCCGATCACCGTCGTGCCGTTCGGCTTCGAAGGCGCGACGTTGCCGCCCGACATCGACGTCGCCGGCGTCGTCAGCGGCGATCTGAACCGCTGCGGCCAGTTCAAGGCGCTCGACAAGAAGGACATCATCGAATCGCCGACGCGCGGCAAGGACATCAAATTTCCGACCTGGAACATGCTCAAGCAGGCCTACATCGTCGTCGGCCGCGAGATCGAAAGTCCCGGCGGCGACGTGCGCGTGGAATTCGAGCTGTTCGACGTCGCCAAGCAGCAGCAGTTGCTCGGGCTGGCGATCTCCAGCCAGAAAACCGGTCTGCGCGACGTCGCCCATCAGGTCGCCGATCTCATCTACGAGAAGATCACCGGCGTGCGCGGCGCGTTCTGGACGCGCATCGCCTACATCACCTCGACCGGCGTCGGCAACAACATCCAGTACGCGCTGATGGTGGCCGACTCCGACGGTGTCAATCCGCAAACCGTCGTGCGCTCGCGCGAGCCGCTGCTGTCGCCGGCGTGGTCGCCGGACGGGCGCAAGGTCGCCTACGTGTCGTTCGAGCGTGGTAATTCCTCGATCTACATCCAGGAGATCGCCACCGGTGCGCGCGAAGTGGTCTCCAGCTCCAAGGGCATCAACGGCGCGCCGGCGTTTTCGCCGGATGGCGCGAAACTCGCGCTGACGCTGTCCTACGGCGGCAGTCCGGATATCTACGTGATGAACCTGGCCAGCCGCGAAAAAGTTCAGCTCACCAAGCACTTTGCGATCGATACCGAAGCAACCTGGATGCCGGACGGGCAGAGCCTGGTCTTTCTTTCCGATCGCTCAGGCAAACCCCAGCTCTACCAGGTGCCGATCACGGGCGGCGACGCAGCGCGGATAACGTTCCAGGGCGAATACAACGCAAACCCCTCAATTTCCTACGACGGCAAGCACATAGCTATGGTGCAAGGCACCGGAAATGTGTATCGTATTGCGGTTCTGGATCGGCCTACGGGCGAATCCAAGGCGGTATCCGTCGGCAACCTGGACGAACACCCCAGTTTCGCCCCGAATGGCAGCATGATTTTGTACGCCGCGACAGAAGGTTCGCGCGGCGTGCTTTACGCCGTGTCGGCGGATGGAAGGGTGCGCCAGCGCCTGGTTCTGGCCGACGGCGACGTACGCGAACCCGCCTGGTCGCCATTCCGCCAGCGCGGTCAGTGACAAGAACTCCGCGGACAACAGCGGATGCGTTGAAATTCCAACCGAGCATGAGGCCGACAATTATGAAACTCCCGATTCGCATTCTCCTGACAGCCGCCGTAGCAAGCGCAACCCTGGTTGCCTGTTCCAGCAACAAGCCCAAACCCGCGCCATCGAGCGACACTTCGACGCAAACCGCCACCCAGACCCACGATACCGGCGGCAAGTACACGGTCGAAAGCCTGGACACCGATGCCTGCCTGCGTCAGCGCGTGGTGTACTTCGACTTCGACCGCAGCGAGATCAGGCCGGAATTCCAGGCCCAGATTGCCTGCCATGCCGCGTACCTGCGTCAGTTTCCGGGCGCGCGTGTGACGCTGGAAGGCAACGCCGACGAGCGCGGTACGCGTGAATACAACCTGGGCCTCGGCGAGCGCCGCGGCAACGCCGTATCGAGCGCGGTCGGCGCCGCCGGCGCCTCGACCGGTCAGCTCAATGTCGTCAGCTACGGCGAAGAGCGCCCGGTGTGCAAAGAGCACGGCGAACCGTGCTGGGGCAAGAACCGCCGCGTCGAGATTGTCTACACGGCCAAGCAGTAAAAAACCCGCAAGGGCTTGAAATGAAGGGCCGATCGCAGAAAATGCCGATCGGCCCTTTTTCTTTTTGATTTTCGGAAATCACCTCCATGCGCATTCAGAACTGTTTGCTTGCACTCGCCTCCGGGTTGTTCGTCACCGTCGCGCTGCCCGCGCACGCACAACGGCTGAGCCTCGCCGAGCGCGTGGACAAACTCGAGCAGCAGGCGCACGGCAATCCGCAGGGCAACATCGAACTCGTCAACCAGATCAACGCGCTGCAGGCACAGGTGCAGCAGCTGCAAGGTCAGATCGAAGAACTGCATCATCAAGTCGATGAGCTGAAGAGCCGCAGCAAGGACCAGTACATCGATCTGGATTCGCGCATCGGCAAGCTCGAGGGCCGCGCTCCAGGCGCGCCGCCACCTGCTGGTCCCGGCAATGCCGGCAACAACGGCCAGATGCAGGACATCGAGCTGGGCACGCCGGGCGCTGCCTCTTCCGTCCCGCCAGCGCCCGGTAACGTCGCACCGCCGCCGGCGGTTCCGGCCGGCGTACCGGGCGCGGTGAATGCGCCGCCGGCGAGCGCAGCTCCTGCCGTGCAGGAAGATCCAAAAGCCGCCTACGATGCCGCATTCAGCGCGCTCAAGGACGGACGCTATGCCGAGTCCGCACGACGTTTCCAGACTTTCATCCAGCAGCATCCGAATGACGATCTGACGCCGAACGCGTATTACTGGCTCGGCGAATCGTATTACGTCACGCAGAATTACCCGATCTCCCAGGACACCTTCCACAAGCTGCTCGCACAGTATCCAAACAGCCAGAAGGCGCCGGACGCGCTGCTCAAGGTGGGCTACTGCCAATACGAGCAGAAGCAGTGGGCGCAAGCCGAATCGACGCTGAATCAGGTCGTCCAGCAATATCCCAACACGATGGTCGCGAACCTCGCGCAGGGCCGTTTGCGGGCGCTAAAGCTCGAAGCCCAGCACTAAAAGCGGCCCAAAAGCTGCTGCGCTCGGCATCTCGCGCGCCTGCGGTGCTCGGATCATGTACTTAAGCACGTACACTCCGGTTCCTGCGCTCGGGCGGCGCGCGACCTGCCTTCGCTCGCGACGCTCTTGAATCCGCTTTCGCATCGTGATGCTCGAAAACAATCCAACTAAGGCGCGTCTGCGCATCACCGAGATATTCCATTCGCTGCAGGGCGAGGCGCGCGATGTCGGCCGGCCCACGGTGTTCGTGCGCCTGACCGGCTGTCCGCTGCGCTGTGTGTGGTGCGATACCGAATACGCATTCCACGGCGGCCAGTGGCGCGACCTGGATGAAATTGTGCAGGAAGTTGCAAAGTATAAAACGCACCATGTCTGTGTCACCGGCGGCGAGCCGCTCGCGCAGAAGCGCTGCTTCGATCTGCTCGCCCGGTTGTGCGATGCCGGCTTCGCGGTGTCGCTGGAGACTTCCGGTGCGCTCGACGTCAGCGAAGTCGATCCGCGCGTGACGCGGGTGATGGATCTGAAAGCGCCGGGTTCCGGCGAAGCTGAGCGCAACCTGTGGAGCAATCTCGACGCGCTCACTGTGCAGGATCAGATCAAGTTCGTGCTCGCCGATCGCGCCGATTACGACTGGGCGCGCAGCGCGATCGATGAACGCGCGCTCGCGCAGCGCTGCGAAATCCTGTTCTCGCCGGTGTACGGCAAACTGGCGCCACGCGAGCTCGCCGAATGGATACTCGCTGATCGTTTGCCGGTGCGCATGCAAGTGCAGTTGCATAAATATCTGTGGGGCGAGGAGAAAGGCCGGTGAGCGCCCGCGCAGTCGTGCTCGTCTCCGGCGGCATGGACTCGGCCGTCACGCTCGCGCTCGCGCGCGAGCAGGGCTTCAACTGTTACGCGCTCAGCGTCGACTACGGCCAGCGCCATGCCTCCGAACTCACTGCCGCGAGGAATGTGGCGCAACAGCTCGGCGCGGCGGAGTATAAAGTTGTACATGTGGATCTGCGCAGCATCGGCGGCTCGGCCTTGACGTCCGACATCGCCGTGCCCGAGTCCGGGGGTGCCGGCATCCCGATCACTTACGTGCCGGCCCGCAACACGATCATGCTGGCGGTCGCGCTCGGCTGGGCCGAAGTGCTGGACGCGCACGCCATCTTCTGCGGCGTCAACGCCGTCGATTATTCCGGCTATCCCGATTGCCGCCCCGAATTCATCGCCGAATTCGAACGCCTGGCGAACGTTGCGACCAAGGCCGGGGTCGAGGGCAAGGCGTTGCGCATCCAAGCCCCACTGATCCGCTTGAGCAAGGCCGATATCGTGCGCGAAGGCGTACGCTTGGGTGTCGATTTTGCCGCAACCGTGTCGTGCTACCAGGCCGATTCCGCCGGTCGCGCCTGCGCTCACTGCGACGCCTGCCGCCTGCGTGCGCAGGGTTTCAGCGCCGCCGGCGTTGCCGATCCGACGCACTATCGTTAAACTGCGCGACCTTCCACGCTCCGGGCCGTTAGCTCAGCGGTAGAGCAGTAGACTTTTAATCTATTGGTCGATGGTTCGATCCCATCACGGCCCACCAATTCATCAAGCGTTTGCAGGCAATCTATGGCAGCGATGCCATCGCGGGCCGCCAAGAAATGGCGATTCTCTTTTATAGACGCTCACGGTTCGAAACCGTCCGCAAAAATCGCATCTCCGCTGCCATTTAGAGCAAAGCCCGAGTCACCCGCGGCATTGCTCAGGACCGTGAACGATTGCGCCGCCTCGTCTTGCGTCTGCGGCGAGAAAATGTAGCTGACGGTGCATGCCTGGTTCGTGTAAAGATCGAACGGCAAGCTGCTGCTGCACGTTCCGTCCGTGGTGCGCTGGAATGGCGGTAGCGCCTCTGTCAACGAATTGATCGTCAATATTTCGCTGCCATTGTTCTCCAACTTCACGAAGCGAACTGCACTCGTCGCACCTTGCTCGAGGGCGCCGAAGTCCACTATCTGAGGTGTGATCCCGAGCATTGCAGGAGTTGCGCTCACGAAAGTCAGCCGGACCTTCTGTATAGCGCCGACATCGCCTTGGCCGCTGTCTCCAGCGCAGAATTTCCAGGTACCGTTCGCTGCTCTGAAGATGAAGTCGCTGAGGTTTCCGCCAAGTGCTGCCCCGCGATTCGGATCATAGACGCAAGCGGAATCATCACGACATACAGCCTCTGCATCGCCCAAGCTGTCGCCCATCGACTCGGCGCTCTTCGCGCCGCCGTCGATGAATTCGATCGGATCGGTCGAGACCAGGTTCGAACTGTCGCCAAAGCCGACGGCACCTGAGCCATCATCGGCGTACTCGAACACGCCGGGCCGCGATAGCAACGTGACGACGATGCCTCCGGGTCCCTGTACCTTGATGACCAGATCGCCGATCCACGTGTGCTCGAGCCACGCGGTGACCGTCAGCCCTTCGACTAGGTAGCCCCCGAGGCTGGTCACCGGAATGCTGGTACATGTCATGCTTGACAACGTGCCATTGTACGCTTGGTCAGCAATAACCAGGCCGAGATTCGGGAGAGTTTCGAATGACAAGTCGGCTTGTGCGAGTGGCGGAATTATCAACCAGATAAACGCCGCTAGAGTTCGTCGCATCGGCGTACACAGCGTCCCCCGAGTTTCGCGCTGGCCGATTTTGCTTTGCCGGATCATGACGAGTGCTCCCTTGATCAAGGTGAGGGTGCTGTCCCTCTTATCTATGAACACCGGAACAGCGAAGAATGCGACAGTAAGTCGTAGGTAGCAGCGAACAGTCGCTAGCCACCGCCAAGTCGGGACGCATACGACACGCCGGCCAAGGGTTTGCGTCCTACTTGCGATGTCCGGATAGCAGCGGTTCTTGTCGGCGGCCATGCGCCGGAGGTCCTGGCCATTTCCAGCCGCTACCGGCTGGGCGGCGGCGGCCGCGGCCCGGCCAAATCGGGCCCGCAATTGACGGGCATTTCTCTCTAGGCAACGATCGCCGATAACGAGGCGTGTTCGGTTCGAGCGCCTGGCGACATTCATCGCATAGAGCGGAATTTCTTGGGCAAGGAACTGGCATGCCATTTTTCGTCTACGGCGCGAACGCCCAGACTGGCGAAGTCGTGAAGCGCCTTTTCACCGAGGCGCCAACCGAAGAAGAAGCGCGCAAGCACGCCGAGGCGCACGGCATGCAGGTGACTTCCGTCATCGCCTGCGCCGAATCGCAACGTCCGCCCGACGAACGGCTCGTCGAAGTGCGCATCCGACTCGCTGCGCAGCGCGCGCGTGTCGCTTCGACGCTCGTGCAGGGCGCCGCGGAACGCGCAGCAGCGGCTGCCGCGGGAGCAAAACGGGTTCCGAGTTCGGCCGAAATGGAACAGCTCAAGAGCGAGATGCGTGCGTTCGATGAAACGCTGGAAACGTATACGCCGCACGTCTGGGTCAGTTATGGACTGATCGGCATCAATGCTCTGGTCTTCGTAGCGATGGCGATATCGGGCGTAAGCGCGTTCCATCCCACTGTCGACGACCTGTTACGTTGGGGCGCCGAATTCGGACCGTCTACGACCCACGGCCAATGGTGGCGCCTGTGCACGTCAATGTTCGTGCACATCGGCATCATGCACATCGCCATGAACATGCTTACGTTCGCTTATGTCGGACCGAAGGTAGAGCGCATGTTCGGCAACGCCGGGTTCCTGCTGATCTATTTGGTCGCCGGTCTTGCTGGCAGCCTGCTCGCTCTGGTGGCGAATCCGATGCTCGTGCATGCCGGTGCGTCCGGCGCAGTCTTCGGCATCTACGGCGCTTTGTTCGCCGTATTGTTGCGCAAGCGCGATTCGATCCCTCCGCACGTTGCCGCCAGTCTGAAAAAATTCGTCTCGACTTTCATCCTGTACAACCTGATGTACAGTTTTTCGCCGGGCATCAGCCTGTCAGCGCATCTCGGTGGGCTGCTAACCGGGTTCGCCTGCGGGCTCATTGCTGCACAGTCGCTGGACGGCGGCGTTGTGCTTGCCGGGCGTGCGCGGCGCAACGTCATGGTCACGGCGTTCGGCGCGCTGATAGTCGGCGTCGGCGTGATCGCGGTGGGCACCAAGTACCCGGGCCTGAACCGCGTTGACGCCACTTTGAAGCAGTTTTCCGAGATCGAAACGAAATCACGCAAGGCGTTTGTCGCGGCCAAGGAGCAATTCGACCGCAACCAGATGAGTAACGCCGAATTTGCCGACGTGATCGAACACATGCTGCCGGAATGGCGCTCGATGCAGGCGAACGTGGGCGACCTGTCGAAACTGCCCGCGCCGCGACTCGAGGTTCTGCCCGAGTATCAACAGATGCGCCAACAGCAGCTTGAAGGGCTCGCCGATGCATTGCACGGCAACAGTATCGAGGCTATCAAGAGCGCCATGGAGCGCGGCGAGGGCAAGTCTGACCCGTTGTCGTACTGGTCAAATTTCCGTGAGAAGTAACTGATTGCCCGGTGTCACACAGCTGCCGTCCGGAATTTAACGGGTGTATCGCTCCGTCGTCAGCGTGCATGCGCGTGGCCCCCGACAGTTGCGGGAGAATAGATCACCGCGAAGGAATCTTTTTTCCACTTTTTCGATCTCGGCACAAAGCGTATTTCGCTCGAGGTGCTGTCCCAGGCGAACGCGTTGCCGGTGTACGGGTCGTAGAGGGCATCTTTTTGCTGCGCGAGAAACTCGGGCATTTTCTGCACGGATATGTGTGCCTTCAGCGCGGCAACTTTGAGCAGCAACATGCGCCGCAGCGCTTCGGTGTCGTGCTCAATGTCGAGGTAGTCGGCGTAAGCAGGTAAAGCGATGAGCGCAAGGATTTTGCCGGTGGCATTGTATGCCATGCGGCGCATGGTCTCCTTTGCGCTGGACGTCAAAGGCATGGCCGACTCCCAGATCTGGGAAACGCGCGCGCTGGCCTCGGACACGGTCCGCGGGTCGCCGTCGTGCACTTCCAGCACCGCGTCCCACAAACGCGCGTAGAGATTGCGGGTAGCCTGCGGCGCAAAAAACTGAGCGATCAGCCATTCTTTCAGGCAATCCGATTTGCAGTAGCGCAGCGTGTCGATGGGGCCCGCGAATATCGTCTGGTCGAGCGTGGCGCCGAATTGCAGTGCCTCGCGATGCAGAACGGGTTCCCACTCGCGTTGCGCCGCAGTAGGTTCATGCAGGACCAGATCGATGACATCGCGCATGGCATTGCGCCCTTTCTCATCGGACCCATTGATCATCGCATCCAGGATCCGCAGGTAGCGCTCGTGCGTGCGCTCGGCAATCATCTTCATGATGAGACTCGGAGCGGGCTCTTCCATGCGCCGCCAAAATGTCACGACGCGCGCTAAGCGCTGCATCGCGTCTGTGCGGGTCGCGGGATTTGTCAGGTCGCGCAGGATCAGAGCGCGATACAGAACTGCTTCCGTACTGACGTCGGGAAGCGGCTCATCACTCCATGGGGTCGACAAGTCATCGATTCGGCCCATGCCCAGGAGAGTCTCGTAGCGCCGCAGCAGCAAAATGTTGGCGCGCTCGAGTTCGGTCAGTTGATCGGCCGCAAGCCCCGCCCAGACCAGACAATCGTGCTCGTCGGGGTCGCAGAAGTCGACCTTCTTGCCTTGTGCATTGGTTTCCTGGAATGCCAGCGGATCCGGCTTCAGAGCCTGTTCCTCCGCGCTGGGCGGCAAATTTCCGCGCTGCGTCACGCGCGCTTCATAGGCATCGAGCCGCCTGCGGCCGAGCGCGATCGGATCGTCGTTTTCCGCGGCGTGGAAGCCGAGCATATACAACCATGCGTTTTCCGCATCCGGCACCGTGTGTGGCACCGGTGCGAACCAGTGCTGTGCGGACTCCGTCGGCGCTTCGTCGAATCGGTTGTAAATCCACAAGCAAAGCAGGGGAACAAGCACGACCGTGAACAGAACCAACAATGACTTCAGCGCAAAGCGCAACACGCGCCGCAGCGGCGAAGCGGTGGGTTGTTCCACGTAATCGGGGTGCTCGCGCCGCAGCGCACGGAGCGACCAGACCAGAATGCAAACAGCGAGGACGTTGATGCCGACAACCGGCGCAACGGGGTGACCAGCGAATACGAGCGCGAGCTCGGTGTCGCCAATCAAGGTCGCCTTGAAGCCGAGGAAACCGGTGTCGAAATTGCAGAAAAACCAAATTCCAAAACCCAGTTTGACGGCGTAGCGGAACGCCGTAGTCGTAATGAGCGGAATCTGTATGGCCTGAGCCAGCGCCGACAGCCTCAGCCCGAGCGGTCGCGCTCGCCACAGCAGAACGCCGGCGACGAACGTCAGAGCGCAAACACCGATATAGAAACCGAACTGCAGGATCCGATAGGCAAGCGGCGTTCCAGCATCGAAATAACGGAATATCGCGAAGAGCTCTATTGCGTCCCCCGCGAAAATAAACGGCAGCAGCGATTGCACAATTTCGCCGAGCGCTATCAGCTTCTGCGCGAGTCGCTTCATATCGAGTCGTCGATCGATCGGTGAGGATCTGCTTGCAACCGACGATACCACGCCCTGCAGGTATTCTCGGCGCCCGCACATTTCAGTAGGCGTTGTCCGGACACCCACGGTGGCGAACGCCCGGGGCGAGAGTTGCACATCGAGTTAGCCGTCTATCGGACGAAACCGGTCATCGAAAGACACTAACTGCTGACCGCAAACTGGCCGTAAGACCAACAAGCAGATCCGTCGGATTGTGGTCACGAGGCGCAGCCGAAGGAGACGTGGAAAGCCCGGCGATTGATCCAGGTCAACACGGCCTTGCGGGTACCGCGACGATAGGGATCGCCGACGTCACGGTGACGGTCGGCAGCGGCACGTTATTCAAATTCGGCGATGCGGATGATCTCGCTCCCGGTATCCGCGTCGAAGTGGAGGGTACCTTCAGCTCGCCGATCGCGCTCAACGCGCGGCGCATCCAGTTCATCTTGCCAAGCATCCGCTTCCGCGCGCCGGTCGCTTCGGGTTCAAGAGCGGTTTCGAATGATGAAGCGCGCGCTCCAACTTTCCCGGGCGACATTGGTCTGGGAAGTTGGAGCGCACGAAGCGCCACGGAATCGGCTGGTCCAGCACAATCGCTGATCATCCCAGAAGCGCTTCCGCTCCTCCTTCGCGATGCATCTGGAGTATCCCGCCACGCCATCGCGCGGCGTGCTGCGCTGCGTTTCCCCTGCTGGCGAAAAGACGGCACTATGCGGGCTCGTCTGAATCTTTCACGAGAGACCCCCGCATGAATAGTGTCACGCTGACTGCCGGCGCCGCCGCGCGTAACGCTGAGAACACGCGCTTCATCGTTCTGATCAGCTGCGTCGCCACGATCGGCGGATTTCTGTTCGGCTACGACAGCGGCGTGATCAACGGCACCGTGGACGGCCTGAAGCAGGCCTTCAGCTCGGACGCGGCGGTGACTGGCTTTAACGTGGCTTCGATCCTGCTCGGTTGCGCGGCGGGCGCCTTCATCGCGGGCAACCTGGCCGACCGGTTCGGCCGCCGCACGGTGATGATTGCCACGGCCTTAATGTTCACCATCGGCGCATGGGGCTCGGGCATCTCGCACTCGTCGATGGAGTTCGTCGCCTATCGCCTGCTCGCCGGCCTTGCGATCGGTGGGGCAAGCGTGATCTGCCCCGCCTACATAAGTGAGATCGCGCCGGCCGGCGTTCGTGGTCGCCTTGCCTCTTTGCAACAGCTCGCGATCGTGCTCGGGCTGTTCGTGGCCTTCCTCAGCAACTACCTCATCGCGAACGCCGCCGGCGGCGCCTCGAAACCGTTCTGGTTCGGCTTCCAGGGCTGGCAGTGGATGTTCTGGGCGGGAATGATTCCGGCGTTGGTGTTCCTGCTGTCGCTGCTCTTCATCCCCGAGTCGCCGCGCTATCTGGTCGCGGCGAGGCGGCTCGACAAGGCGAGGGGCGTGCTCGCGCGCCTGGATCACGCGACCGACGCCGACGCCAAGGTGCGCGAGATCGAGGAAACGCTGAAAGCCGACCACAAGCCCAGCATGGCCGATCTGATCGACAAAGTGACGGGCAATATCCGTCCGATCGTGTGGGTGGCCATCGGCCTGGCCGTGTTCCAGCAACTGGTTGGCATCAATGTCGTCTTCTATTACGGCGAGGTGCTGTGGAGCGCTGCCGGTTTTACCCAGAGCAATGCGCTGTTGATCAACGTCATTGGTGGCGCCGTGAACGTCGCATCGACTTTCGTCGCCATCGCGCTCATCGACAAGCTCGGCCGCAAGCCGCTGCTACTCGCCGGCTCGATCGGCATGGCGGTCACGCTGGGCGGGCTTGCCTGGATCTTCGGCATGTCGCCGATGGAGGGCGGGAACCTGAAGTTGTCGAGCAGCATGGGCACAATCGCGCTGCTGCTCGCGAACGCCTACGTGTTCTGCTTCGGGACATCATGGGGTCCGGTGATGTGGGTGATGTTGGGTGAGATGTTCCCCAACCGCATCCGGGGCTCGGGTTTGGCGGTGGCCGGGTTGTCCCAGTGGCTGGCGAACTTTTTCATCACCTGGACTTTCCCGATGCTGCTCGCCGGCATCGGTCTGGCCGGCGCTTACGGCCTGTACACGATCGCTGCGGCGATCTCGATCTACTTCGTGCAGCGTTATGTATACGAAACGCGCGGCAAGGAACTCGAGGAAATGGAGGGCTAGACCGACGTTCCTTCCCGTGATGGGTGCATTGCATACGTATGCAGGAACGGCTCGGGTTTGCTGCTAAGCAGCAAGACAGCCGCCGGTCAATCGGCAGAATACGGGAACTGGTCGCGCTACCGCGGCTCGGAGACGCTGCCATCCGCTCTAAGGAAAAAGCCACGTCGCTGGTGATTGCGCATCTCGCCGGCGTTTCGCAGCCGACCGTTTCGCGGGCGCTGCGCGGCAGTCCGATGGTCAACGAGGTCACGCGCGCGCGCATCCTCAAGATCGCGCGTGAGCTCAATTACAAGGTCGACAAGAACGCCTCAAGCCTGCGTAGCAAGTATCGCGGCACGCTGGCCTTGCTGTTCTTCAAGGACCCGGCGCCGGACGATTCACTGATCAATCCGTTTTTCGTATCGATGCTGGCTTCGATCACGCACGCTTGCGCGCAGCGCGGCTACGATCTGCTGCTGTCGTTCCAGCACGGCGCCGACGAAGACTGGCAGGCTGATTTCGAGGATAGCCACAATTCCGACGGCATCATCCTGCTCGGTTACGGCGATTATCAGGATTACCGTTCGCGCATCGAGTTCCTGATTTCGCGCGGTATCCATTTCGTGCGCTGGGGCGCGGTGCTGCCGGACCAGGCCGAGGTCTCGGTCAGTTCCGACAACTTCCGCGGCGGCTACGACATCACGCTGCATCTGCTGCAGCAAGGCGCCGCGCGCATCGCGTTCCTCGGCGATGCGTCCAATCATTATCCGGAATTCTTCGAGCGCTACCGCGGACATACGGCGGCGCTGCGCTCGGCCGGACTGCCCGTGGCGGGCGGCTTGCAGGCCGATGCGATTTCCTCGGAACAATCCGGATACGACGCCGCCATTTCACTGCTCGATCGTGGCGCGCAGATCGACGCGATCTGCGCGGCAAGCGACCTGATCGCGATCGGTGCCATGAAAGCGCTGCAAACGCGCGGACTCAAGGTGCCCGACGACGTGCTGGTCAGCGGTTTCGACGACATTCCGCTGTCGAGCTTCGTCAATCCGAGCCTGACCACCGTGCAGCAGGACACGAGGATCGCCGGCGGCCTGCTCGTCGATGCGCTGATCAAGCTGATCCACAACGAGCCGGTGGAGAACCAGATCATTCCGGTCAATCTGGTCCTGCGCGATTCGACCAAACGCGACTGAATTCGTATGCGGTGCGTTGTGGCCTGCGCGACAGGTCACTACGCTGGCGTGATCTCCCGCACGTGGCTTCACAATGATCCGATTCGTCGCTTGCGTTATTGCGCTGCTCGCTGTTTCCGCTCACGCCGACCCACACTGTGTCGCGCCGCCGCTCGCCGAAGCGCCATTCCTGCGCGGCACGATGACGACGTGGACGCCGCGCGAGGACCTGCAGTTCCGCTGGCGCTGCAATGCCTATGTGCTCAACGTGAACCTGAGCGGCGCGCACGAATTCCGCATCACCGACGCGCGCTTCGGTGGCAGCATCAATTTCGGTGCAGTCTCGCCGCGACCTTTGCAAACGGATCGTACCTTAGCGCTGGCGAAAGGGCCCAGCGCGAACCTGCACTTCGAGTTTCGCGGTGAGCAGGAGCTCCGGCTGACTTTTCCGCAGGGGAACGCGCCGCAGCTCACGATTCACGCGGGCAAGGTGGCAGATCGCCTCGAAGCGCCGGTGACCGATGCGGTCGCGCAAAGCCTGCGTTTCGATTCTCGCGACAGCAGCCACCACAAGTACCCGTTTGGTGCGGTGTCGGCCGGCACCGAGATGCAGTTCAGCCTCGACGCGGCCACGGGCGCGGGCGCGGCGACGCTGGTGATCGAAAAGCGCCGCCTCGAAGGGCCACAGGAAGTGCTCGACTACAGCGAAGTAGCGCGCGTGCCGCTTACGCGCAAGAGCGATGGCGCGATCGAACATTGGCGCGGCACGTACCGCTTCGCCGACATCGGCGTGTACGGTTACTACTTTCTCGTCGACAGCGGCGGCAAGCAGTACGTCTACGAAAACAATGCCGATCCGATCTACTGGACGCGCGAACTGGGCTCGAACGGCCCGGGCGTGGTCGCGCGCGTTGCGCCGGATGTGCACTTGCGCCGGTTTCGTCAGACGATCTATCGAGCCGACTTCCACGTGCCGGATTGGGCGCGCGACGCGGTGTTCTACTACATTTTTCCCGAGCGCTTCCGCAACGGCGACCAGCACAACGATCCGGTGCCCGGGCCCGGCACATTTCACGACGCGTCGGTGGAGGTGCACAAGAACTGGCTCGGCAAACCATGGCGCCCGCATTCCGGCGATGGCTCCGACGATCGACACGGCAACGATTTCTTTGGCGGTGATCTCGCCGGCATCATCGACAAGCTGGATTACATCCATGACCTCGGCGCCAACACGCTGTACCTGACGCCGATCTTCAGCGCCGCGAGCAACCACAAGTACGACACCGCCGATTACCGCAGCATCGATCCGCATTTCGGCACGAATGCGGACTTTGAACGGCTGACGCGCGAGGCCGCAAAGCGCGATATGCGCGTGATCCTCGACACGTCGCTCAACCACAGCGGCAGCGATTCGATCTATTTCGACCGCTACGGCAAATATCCGGGCCTCGGTGCATTTGACGGCGGCAAGGTGCAGCCCGATTCGCCGTACGCCGATTGGTACCGTTTCGATGGTAATGGCTACCACGGCTGGGCCGGCGCGCAGGATCTGCCCGAACTCAACAAGGCTTCGCCGTCATTCCGGGATTTCGCGTTCGGCGCGCCGGATGCGGTGATGAAACTCTGGCTGGATCGCGGCACGTCCGGCTGGCGCATGGACGTGGCGCCGTGGGTGCCGGACGATTTCTGGCGCGCTTGGCGCAGCGCAGTCAAGCAACATCGGCCGGACGCGCTGACGATCGCCGAAACGCAGTTCGAAGCCTCGAAGTTTTTCCTCGGCGATGAATTCGATTCGACGATGAATTACGTGTTTCGCAACGCCGTGCAGGATTACGCAAACGGCGCGGACGCACGCGTTGCCTATCGCGCGATCGAGCTCATGCGCGAGTTGTATCCAGCGCCGGCGTTCTATGCGGCGATGAATCTGTTGTCCACACACGATTCGGCGCGCGCACTGTATGAATTCGGCTGGCGTGGCGATAACGACACAGCAGAAACGATTGCGCTTGCGAAGCAGCGCCTGCGCCTGGCTGCATTTTTCCAAATGACGTTTCCGGGTGCGCCGGCGGTGTTCTACGGCGACGAAGTCGGCGTCAGCGGCGGCGAGGATCCGTTCAATCGCGTGACCTATCCGTGGGACGATCTCGGTGGCAAGCCGGACAACGCGTTGCTCGTCGACTACCAGAAGCTGATCAAGCTGCGCGCCGACAATCCCGTGCTGCGCCGCGGTTCGATCGAGGCGCCTGCGTATCTGGACGAGCATGTCATCGTGCTGATCCGCCGCGACGGCGACCAATGGGCGATCACGGCGACGAACAACGACGGCAGCCCGCATACGATCAAGCTAACTTTGCCGGCCACGCTCAGCGCTTCGAGCTTCACCGACATCCTGAGCGGCAATGCGATTTCCGCAACGAGCGGCACGCTCGAAATCGCAGTACCCGCGCGTTTTGGCACGATGCTGCTCGCGCATGGCACCGCGCAGGCGAACGTGCATGTGCTTGACGCCCTGGCGATGCCGCAGCTGGGCCGCGAGCGTACGCTGCGCATCTATTTGCCGCCGGGCTACGAACATTCGCGCAAACGCTATCCGGTGTTGTACATGCATGACGGTCAGAATCTGTTCGACGCGACGACATCGTTTCTCGGCGAATGGGGCGTAGACGAAACGCTGAACGAATTGGCGAAGACGAAAGGGCTCGAGCTCATCGTCGTCGGCATCGACAATGGCGGCGACAAGCGCAATACCGAACTGACCGCGTGGGAGAACACCGACCACAAACCGGGCGAGGGGCGCGAGTACATGCGCTTCATCGTCGACACGCTCAAGCCCTACATCGATGCGCACTACCGCACGCGGCCCGGGCGCGACAATACGGCGATCATGGGCAGCTCGCTCGGCGGCCTGATCTCGCACTACGCCATCTGCGAGTATCCGAAGGTATTCGGCAAGGCGGGCCTGCTGTCTCCCGCTTACTGGTATGCGCCGGCGGTCACCGCCTTCACCACCACATGTTCGCTGCCGGCGCAGACGAAAATCTATTTTTACGCCGGCGGCAAGGAAGACGAGCAGATGGTCGGCAATATGCAAAACATCGTTGCACTGATGCGCGCCCACGGATTGCCCGAGCGCGACGTGAACGTCCACGTCGAACTGCAGGCGCAGCATAACGAAGCGGCGTGGCGTGCGGAGTTTCCGCGCGCGGTGGAGTGGTTGTTCGCGAAGTAGTCTTTCTATTCCGTTCGCCCTGCGCACTACGTTCGACGCGAAAGGTCTACTTGGAGATGACGCCGGGCTCCTGCATTTCCGGCGTACCGTCCGTCCCTGAACATCGCCGAAAATTGCTCCTGCATTTTCGGCATACCGACCATCCATGGTCATAAAAAAAAGCCCTGCCTGGTTGGAGTCAGGCAGGGCTCGGGAGGGTCTCGCTACCCTTTAGAACTTGTACGTGGCTCCGAACAGGACTGTGCGGCCCCACTTGATGTATTCGAGCGGCCTATCCTTCGTCTGCGCGTAGGTGCGGTACGACGAATTGGTCAGGTTGCTCGCCTGCAGCAGGAAGCTCAGGCCGTGCAGGAAACTGTCGTTGTCGAACGCGTAGCTGAGCTGTGCGTCGGTGATGTTTTCACCGACCACGTAGCGCAACGTACGCTGCGCGGCGAAGTTGCCGATCTCGCCGATGAAGTCCGAACGCCGACGCTGGCTGATGCGCGCTTCCCAACCGTGATTCTCGTAGTACGCCGTCACGTTGTAGACGCGCTTGGACAGACCCGGCAACGCGATCGAGCCAGAGCCCACGCTCGATGAACTGTCGGGATCCTTGATCTTGATGCTGCTGTCGTTGAAGCTCGCACTGGCGATGACGCCGAAGCCGTCGAGCACCGGTGTGAGCATATCCAACGGCACCGAAGCCGAGAGCTCGATGCCATTCATCTTGCCGCCCTTGCCGTTGAACGGCGCGGTGAACGTGCCGGTGGGCAGTGGCGTCACCGCGCCTGGCGGCGGCACGTAGCCTTCGAGCAGCTTCGAGAAATCGTAGCCGTCGCGGGTCTGCGTGTAGATGTAGCTGGTCAGGTCCTTGTAGAAGAACGCGGCTGCGATATAACCCTTGGTGGCGAAATATTTCTCCCAGGAGATATCGAAGGCATTGGCCTTCCACGGATCCAGCCGCGGGTTGCCGCCGCTGCCACCCGGTATGCCGGTCGAGTTGCTGACGCCGAATTCCAGCGAGGCGCGCATCTGGTCCACACGCGGCCGCGCGATTTGCTTGGCGAGCGCCAGGCGCAGCTGCTGGTCCTCGGCAATGCCGAACGCGAGGTTCATGCTCGGCAGCCAGTCGGTGTAGTCCTTGCCATCTTCGTACGGGCGACGCTCCTGGCCGGCGGGCTGGGAGCTGTCCCAGACATGGGCGGCCGAGGACTGGTCGGCATGTTGCAACTGCACGCCGAGGTTGCCGCGCACCGGCACGTCGCCCCAGCTGCTTTCGATATCGGCCTTGAGGTAGGCGGTCGTGATTTCTTCACTGACTGACCATGCCTTTGGCACGAGGTAGGACGCATTTTCGTTGGGATCGAACGTCATGTAGCGCGCAACGGCCGCTGGCACGTTCCACGAGGGAATGAAGCCGACGCCGGCGAAGCCGAGATCGACGAGGCCGTATTGCAGGTCCGGCGCGATCGTCGTGTCGCCTTGGGAGCCTACGTTGATGCTCGCTTCCGGCTGGTGCTTGTCCTTTTCGCGGTCGGCGTAGTTCAGGCCGAACTCGATATCCGAGAACAGCTTGGCCGTAGCGTCCGGGCCCGGCAGCTTCGCATCGACTCGCGCACCCTTGAGCTCGTCGTTGATCTTCGGCACCTTGCCATAGCCGGAGCCGTAGATCGTGTTGCGCAGGTACAGCTGGCTCGGATCGGAATAGTCCAGTCCCGGCGTCAGTTGCGAGAAGCCATTGCTCGTGTAGTGCAGGTCCAGCGAATCGAGCTGCGGTGCCGGGGCGAGCTGTGTATTGTTCTCAAGCTGGAGTTCATCGCGCTTGGCTTTGGAATAGCTGACGTCGGCCGTCACGCTCGCCGCGCCGAACTTGAACTCGTTCTTCCAGCCCAACGCTTCGATCCTGTCGTGGCGGTCGTCATACATCCCGCGCACGAGCGGATACACGTTGTGGGCCGTGCCGCCGACGAATGTGCCGTTGCCGTTGATCTGCACATTGGTGACATTCAGCCGATCGTAGCCGCCGTTATAGTCGCCGAGGTTGACCTCGAACTGACGGGCGGTGTCTTCCTGGTGGTCTTTCGAGTAGAACAGATCGAGCGTGCTCGTCCAGTTGTTTGATGGCTTGAATTCCAGCGTTGCCATCGCTGCATTGCGCGTGAGGTCACCCGTGCGGCGCAGGGCCTTGATGCCTTCCGAATACCAGGTGCCTGCGGGTACGCCGGGGCGCCAATTGTCGCCGACCTGTTCCCACGGCTCGTAGAGGCCGACCTGCTCTTCCTGCACCGGTGTGTCCTGATGCGCGAAACCTGCCGTGAAGCCGAATGTGTGGTCAGCGTTTTGCCAGATGTAACTTGCGTTGAAGCGATTGCCGCTGCCGTCCGAATTCGCTGCGGACCCGAGCGAGTTGTGCTCGCCGCGCAAGCCGACCACGCCGACCGGCGCGTTGAAGTTCAACGGGCGCATGGTCTGCAAGTCGATCGTGCCGGACAGGCCCTGGCCGACGAGCGCGGCGTCGGGCGTCTTGTAGACGAGGACGCCGCCGATCAGCTCGGCCGGATACTGGTCGAACTCGACGCTGCGGTTGTCGCCGGTGCTGACCATCTCGCGGCCGTTGAGCAGCGTGGTGGCGAAATCGGGCGACAAGCCGCGCACGCTGATGACCTGCGCACGGCCGCCGACACGCTGTGCCGACAGGCCGGGCAGGCGCGCGATCGACTCGGCGATGCTGATGTCGGGCAGCTTGCCGAGATCTTCGGCCGAAATCGCTTCCACGATCGACGTCGACGATTGCTTCGTCTCGATCGCGGTCTCGATACTGTGGCGGATACCGGTGACGGTGATCTCGCCGAGTGTGTTCGGGCCGTTGGCCTGGTCCGTCTGGTCGGTGCCGGTCTGACCCGCCGTGGCCGCGGCAACGTAGGTCGCAGCGGTCGTTTCCGTATCGGCGGCGTGAACCGCGCACGTGCTTGCAAGGACCGACGCTATGGACAGCGCCAAGAAATTCCGCTTCATTCTGTCTCCCCTCTCTGAGATATTTGCGCTCGTCTGGACGGTGCGCGTTGTAGTCGCGGGGCTAGGTTAGAGGCAAGCCCAAATGTAAACAATTTGTTGCATACGTATTCATCTGTAATTGCCGTCTGCGGCGGGTGCTAGGCTCCCGCGCCACACATTCGAGACGGAGAATCCATGCGATCGACGCTGTTGCGCGCCATCCCTGCGGTTGTTGCGCTTTGCTGCACCGCGCCAGCGGCAGCGGCCTGGCAGACGCTCGGCCACGTGAGCCAAGTGCAGCGCGCAGACGACACATTGACGTTGCTGACCAGCAGCGGCGCGGCGGTGCGCATTGCGTTCACGAGCGCGGACGTCGTGCGCGTGCGCGTGCAACCAATGGGAGAATTCGCGCGTGAATTCTCCTATGCCGTGCAGGATCGATCGGCGTCTACCAAATTGCGCATCAGCGGCGACGACACCGTGCTGAACGTGCGCCCCGCGTCCGGCGCGGGCGCCAGCGTACGCGTGACCACCACGCCGCAAGTGTTGATCGAAATTCTCGATGCGCAAGGCAAGCGCGTCCTCGCCGACGATCCGGCACGACCGACCGCATTCGATGCGCTGAGCGGGGCGATCGAAACCTCGAAGCAGCGCAGCCCGTTCGAGTTGTACTACGGCTTCGGCGAGAAAGCGCTGCCGATGTCGCGGCATCAGCAGTACATGACGATGTGGAATTCCGACACTCCGGGCTACGCGCCGGGGCTCGATCCGATCTACCAGTCCATTCCGTTCTTCATCGCGCTGAGTGACGGCAGCAGCTATGGCGTGTTCTTCGACAACACGTATCGCAGCTACTTCGACATGGGCAAGACCGATGCGGCGCGCTACACGTTCGGCGCAAACGGCGGCGAGCTTGACTATTACGTGTTCACCGGCGGTGCCGAGCGCAATCCGGCGAACGTGCTGCGCGATTACACCGCGTTGACCGGACGCGGCGCACTGCCGCCGTTGTGGACGCTCGGCTACCAGCAGTCGCGTTATTCGTATGCGCCGGACGCGCAGGTGCGGCAGATCGCGCAGACGTTCCGCGACAAGAAGATTCCGGCCGATGTCATCTACTTCGATATCGGCTACATGGACGACTATCGCATCTTCACTTGGTCGCCAAAGGATTTCCCGGAGCCGACGAAACTGCTCCACGAACTGCATGGCCAAGGTTTTCATGCCGTGACGATCGTCGATCCCGGCATCAAGGTCGACGCCAAGTTCGCGATTTATCACGACGGCCGCGAACGCGGCGTGTTCACACGCACCGCGGCGGGAGAGGAATTGCACGCGACGGTGTGGCCCGGTTTGTGCGCGTTTCCGGACTTCACCAGCGCAAAGGCGCGCGCGTGGTTCGGCACTTTGTACGCAGGCTTCCTCGATCAGGGCGTGGACGGATTCTGGAACGACATGAACGAGCCGGGCGTGTTCGTGCCGCCAGATTCCAATCATCCCTCGCTGACGCACGATCCGCGCAAGACGTTCGCGCCCGACACGCTGCACGACGGTGACGGCGCGCCGGGAACGCATGCGCGCTATCACAACGTCTACGGCATGCAGATGGCACGCGCGACATTCGAAGGCTTGCAGCGCCTGCGTCCACAAGAGCGCCCGTTCGTGCTCACGCGCGCGGGGTACGCGGGTGTGCAGCGCTATTCGGCCGTGTGGACCGGCGACAACGCGTCGACCTGGGACCATCTGGCGTTGAGTATCCCGATGCTGACGAACCTGTCGATTTCCGGCGTGCCGTTCGTTGGCGCCGACATCGGCGGCTTCACCGGCTCGCCCTCGGCCGAGCTCTATACACGCTGGCTGCAGGCGGCGGCGCTCACCCCGTTCATGCGCACGCATTCGGCAATCGACACGGCGCCGCGCGAACCGTGGACGCATGGCTCGCCATTTGAAGCGATCAATCGCGCGTCGATCGAATTGCGTTATGTATTTCTGCCGTACCTGTACACGTTGTTCGCGCAGAGCGAGGCGAGCGGCATGCCGCCGCTGCGCCCGCTATGGTTCGAATATTCGCGCGATCCCGCAGCACTGCTGCGCGACGACGAATACCTCGTCGGCCGCGACTTGCTCGTCGCGCCGGTGGTGCACGAAGGCGAAACGAAACGGCGCGTGTATTTTCCCAGGGGCGACGCCTGGCGCGACTGGTGGGACGGCACGCGTCATGAGGGCGGCAGCTTTGCCGACGTCGAAGCGCCGATCGAGCGCTTGCCGCTGTTCGTGCGCGTGGGCGCAAGCGTGCCCACGCAGCCGGTCGTGCAGCACACGGGCGAGATGCCGCGCGTGCCGCTGACGTTCACCGTCGCGCTCGGTGCGGATGGCGACGGCACGGTTTATGAAGACGCCGGAAATGGCTATGGCTATCGCCAGGGCGAATCGCGCACGGCGCGCGCGCGCTTGCGTGGTACGACGCTGCGTCTGGACATTCCGAAGTCGCAAGAATATCAGCGCATTGGTGCGGTGGAGTTCATCGGCGTGCCGACCAAACCCGCCGCCATCAAGATCGACGGAAAGGCGGTGCGCGATTATTCTTTCGATGCAAAGACGCAGCGCGTGCGTGTGGTGCTGCCGAGTGAAGACGTGCGGGAGATCGTCGTGTCGCCTGGAACCCGTTCGCGTTGAGCGTAGCTCGCGGAGCGAGCGGAGTCGAAACGCTGCCCTTCGACTTCGCGCCTTCGGCGCTGCGCTCAGGGCGAACGGAACATTTAGTTCTAGCCCTTATTACGCATCAACTGCGCCAGCTTCGCGCGCACATCCGCGCGCGTGAGCGGCTTGTCGAAAAAGAACAGGCGTACGCCATGCGCCGGCACTTCGATGCTTGTGTGATCCCCGAATGGCACGTGCTCACCGCTGAGGCCGTCGCGCCATTGTCCCGGCTGTAGATAATCGTGCACCTCGAACGTCTGCGCGCGATTGCCCTTGTTGAGCAGCACAAGCGCGCTCTGCGCGACGCCAGCGTTTTCGTAAACGCGGAAAAAAATCGCGCGATCGCCTTTGAGTTCGACGTCGAGCTGCAGGCCTTTCTGCAATGCGATTGAGTGCATGCGCAGATTGGCGATGCGTTTGAGATTCTGATAAATCGGGCTCGCCGGCGCGGCGTTCACACGCTCCTGGCCGAAGTAGTTGCGATTGCCGGCATGTTCCGGACGTCCGCGCATGAAGCCGGTCTCCGAGCCGTAGTACACGACCGGAATGCCGCGCGCTGTGAACAGCCAGTTGTGCGCATCGATGAAGCCGTCGTCGGTCGCGTTCAGGCGCGCCATGTCGTGGTTGTCGTAGAACGTCACGAGCTCGTATGGATTGCGGTACAAGCCGTCGTCGAGATGCAACGCCGGCGCGATCAGCGCGTAGTCGCTGCCGGCCTCCTCGAACACCTTCTGCAATTGCCCGCGCAACGGGAAATCCAGCAGCGAGATGTCACCGCCGTCGCGATGCGTGTATGCAGCGAGCTTGTTCGCGTCGTATTCGAAAGCCTCGCCGAACATGAAAAAGCCGGGATGTTTCGCGCGGATGCGATCGGCGAATTTTTTCCAGTACGCGGGCGGCGACAGGCCCGCGGTGTCGATGCGGAACGCCGCAGCGCCCTGGCCGATCCACAGCTCGTATGCCGCGACGAAATAGTCGAGCGCCGCCGCATTGTTCTCGTCGATGCCGGAGAGCTGCGCGAGGAACGGCTTGGTCGTGTAGAACGCATGCAGCGGCTTATGCGCCGGATCCAGTTGTTCCGGCGGCAGATTCTGGTGATCGGCGACGAGTTTTCCCTTGGCGTCGAAGATCTGGCCGAACTTCGGCTGCACGGTTGGCATCGTCCACGATGGCGAACCGTGATTGGTGACGATGTCGAGTACGGTTTTCAAACCCGCGGCGCGCAGCGCGCGCGTGAACTTGGCGAAATCCAGATCCTTGCTCGGCAGGTGCTCATCGAGCGCGAAGAAGTTGTCGCTCCAATAACCGTGGTAACCGGTCTTGCCGCGATCAGCCAGGCCGCTGCGCCAGTGCACCGGGTCGCCGCCACTGAATGCTTCGTCGGGGTTGTCGGTGATCGGCGTGACCCACACGGCGCTGAAGCCGAGATTGTGGATATAGCTCGCGTTGTCGAGCACGCCTTTGAAATCGCCGCCGAGATAACCAATGTTGTCGGTCTCGCCCTCGGGGCCTGGCACCGGCACGTCGAACGTGCGCTGCACTCCGCCCTGGTCGCGATGGTCGTTCGACGCATCGCCGTTGACGAAGCGGTCAGTCATGACGAAATAAATCGCCTCGGACGCGAACGGCTCGAGCGTGCCGTAAAAAGGTCCGGATGGTTGTGCCGTCGTTGCCGCGGCTGCGCAACCGGCAAACAGCGTTGCCGCAAGTGCCGTAGTCAGGATCAGTCTCATTTGGCTTCCTTGACCCGCAACGTGCACAAGCCAGCCACGATCAAGCTCGCGCCGCCGATCAGCAACGCGTTGATCGGTGCGTTGCCGAAAAATGTCTTGAGCAGGAAACCGAGCACGCTCGCCGCGAGCAGCTGCGGTATGACGATGAAGAAATTGAAGATGCCCATGTACACGCCCATTTTGTCGGCCGGCACGCTATCGGCGAGCAGCGCGTAGGGCAGCGACAGGATCGAAGCCCAGGCGAAACCGACACCGATCATCGAGGCGAGCAGCCAGTGCGGATCGCGGATGAACAGGAACGAGATCAGGCCGATGCCGCCGAGGCACAAGTTCACGAGATGGCTTACACGCAGGCCGAGGCGTTTGGTCATCTGCGCAATCAGCAGCGCAGCGATCGCGGCGAAGCCGTTGTAGGCGGCAAACAGCACGCCGACCCAGTTCGCGCCATCGTTGTAGGCGACGGAAGCGGTATCTTTTGCAGCAAAGTGTACTTCGGTTACCGCCGCGGTCGTGTAGATCCACATCGCGAACAGCGCAAACCAGGAAAAGAACTGTACGAGGGCCAGTTGGCGCATCGTCGACGGCATCGCGTGCATGTCGGCGACGATGTCGGTGAACAGGTTGTGTGTGCGGCTGCGCGCTACCGCTAGCTGCAGCGCGCCATAAGCCAGCAAACCGGCGGCGAGCAGATACAGCTGCTTGTCGATTTTCGCGAAGTAAACGATGGCCAATGCTGCCGTACCGGCGCCGAACCAGAGTGCGCCGTTGCGCTGCATTGAGCCCGGATCGGCGGGTGCGTGGCGCTCGGTTGGCGCGACGTCGAATGAGGCGAGAGTCTCCGGCGGATATTCGCGCGTGGACAGCACGGTCCAGCCGATTGCACCGAACAGCGCGACCGCGCCGGCGTAGAACGCGAACTTCACCGTGTCCGGAATTTCGCCGGGCGGCGCGGTATTGCTCACGCCCCAGTGCGCCAACAGCCACGGCAGCAAACTGGCGACGACGGAGCCGGTGCCGATGAAGAAGCTCTGCAGCGCATAACCGGTCGCCCGCTGCGATGATGGCAGTTGATCGCCGACGAACGCGCGAAACGGTTCCATCGAGATATTGATCGAGGCATCGAGCATCCACAACAGACCGGCGGCAATCCACAGCGTCGGTGAATTCGGCATCGCCAGCAGCGCGAGCGTGGCCAGGATTGCACCGCCGAGAAAATACGGGCGCCGTCGGCCGAGTCCGTTCCAGGTGCGATCGGAAAAGTAACCGACAATCGGCTGCACGAGCAGGCCAGTCAGCGGCGCTGCGATCCACAACACCGGTATGTCGTCGACGCTCGCGCCTAGCGTCTGAAAGATGCGGCTGACGTTGGAGTTCTGCAGCGCGAAGCCGAACTGGATGCCCATGAAGCCGAAGCACATGTTCCAGATTTGCGGAAAACTCAGGTTCGGTTTTGCCGTCATGATTGGACTTCGGCATAGATCGCGGCGTGGGCGGTGAGTCTAAGCTCTTCGTGTTCGATGCGCCCATTCGCGGGGCCTGGGCAATGCAGCTGGCGCAGGCGCATGCCGGCGGGAATGGGCACGCCGACATCGCCTGCGCCGAGGTTCAAGGCGACGAGCAGCGCGTGACCGGCATGGCGGCGCACGAACACGAGCGCGGGTTCCGGCGCGTCGAGGAATTCGATGCTGCCCAGGCGCAGCGTGTCATGCGCGCGCCGCCAGCGCATGAAATCGCGGAAGCCATTCAATACCGAATCCGGATCGCTCTGCTGGCTCGACACGGCGAGCGCGCGATGACTGTCCGGCACCGGCAGCCATGGATGCGCGTTGCTGAAGCCGGCATCCGCGCTGTCGTTCCACGGCATCGGCGTGCGGCAGCCGTCACGGCCTTTGAAGGTCGGCCAGAACGCAATGCCGTACGGATCCTGCAGCTGCTCGAAATACAGCTCGGCTTCCGGCAGGCCGAGTTCTTCGCCCTGGTAGATGCACACGGTTCCGCGCAACGACGCGACCAACGCCGTAAGCAGCTTGGCGAGCGCGGGCGAGGGCACGTCGCCGCCCCAGCGGCTGAGCACGCGTGTCACGTCGTGATTGGAAATCGCCCAGCACGGCCAGCCGTCGACGAGCTTGGCTTCCAGCGCTTCGACCGTGCGGCGGATGAACACGGCGGAGAAATCATCGGTCAGCAGCTCGAAGCTGTAACCCATGTGCAGGCGATCGCCGTTCGTATATTCGGCCATCGTCGCCAGCGAATCCTCCGAGGAAATCTCGCCGAGCGTCGCCGTTCCGGGATAGCGGTCGACGAGACGGCGCAGGTCTTCGATGAAGCCGAGGTTCTGTGGCTGCGTGTTGTTGTACCAGTGGTACTGAAACGCGTACGGATTATCCGGGCTGAAACCGCGGCCGCTGCGCTGCGCCGGGGGCTTCGGCGGGTTGTCGCGCAGCAGCGGGTCGTGGAAACAGAAATTGATCGCGTCCAGACGAAACGCATCCACGCCCTTGTCGAGCCAGAATTTCAGGTTCTCGAGCGTCGCCGCGCGCACCGCGGGGTTGTGAAAATTCAGGTCCGGTTGCGAAGCGAGGAAGTTGTGCAGGAAATACTGGCCGCGGCGCGGTTCCCACTGCCAGGCGACGCCGCCGAAGATCGACAGCCAATTGTTCGGCGGCATGCCGTCGTCGCGCGCGTCCGCCCATACGTACCAGTCTGCTTTCGCATTCGTCCGGTTGTCGCGGCTTTCGCGAAACCACGCGTGTTCGACCGAGGTGTGGCTGAGCACCTGATCGATCATCACTTTCAGCCCCAGTTGGTGCGCCTTGCCGAGCAGGCGCTCGAAGTCGGCCATATTGCCGAACAGCGGATCGACCTCACGGTAATCGGCGATGTCGTAGCCGAAGTCCGCCATTGGCGATTTGAAGAATGGCGATATCCAGATCGCATCGACGCCGAGGCTCGCCACATAGTCGAGGCGATCGACGATGCCGGGCAGATCGCCGATACCGTCGCCATTGGTATCGAGAAAACTGCGCGGATAGATCTGGTAGATGACGGCGCCGCGCCACCACGTCGACTCGGTCATCCGTAACGCCCCCGTCCCGCTATTCTAGTGTCGCGCAAGCTTAGCGGCCTGCACCGGCTTGAGAAGGTGGGTGCATACGTATTCGGCACGCGCTAGAATCCTGCGCATCCGGCTGGGAGGGGGCGCCTGGCGTTGAAACGCTGGCTTGCCATTGGAGTCCTGCTGTTTTCTTCATCCGCGTTCGCGCGGGTGCCGGACGACCTCGTGCTGTTGCGCAGTCAGTCCGTCAACGATCCGCCCGCGGCGATAGCGGCAGGACGCCAGCTTCTGGACAGCCACCAGCTCGACGGCCGCGCCGGCGATGAGCGCGAAGTCCTGTACTGGCTAGGCAACGCCGCGTTGCGTCAGACCGACGACGCCGCGCTGACCGAAATGGCATTGCGCCTGGACAGCCTCGGCAGCGAACGCAAAGACGAACTCGCGCTGGCTTACGCCGGGCTGTTGCGCGCGGAACGTCTGTATCAGCAAGGCGACGCCGAAAAAGGTTGGAGTGAAACGATGCGCGCAGCGTCGCGCATCCAGGACAGCGCCGATCCGGCGATTCGTGCCATCGCGGCACTGGAGCTGTGCGACGATTTCAACATGGCCGGCAATGCGCGTGCGGGGCTGCCGTATTGCGAGCGTTCGACCAGCGCCTGGCGTGCGCTCGGTGACAAATTCGAACTGGGACGCGCGCTCAATCTGGAAGGTCACGCACGCAGGACCGTCGGTGATTTCCAGAATGCCGCAGTGTTGTTCAAGGAAGCGCGCGAACTGTTCCTCGCGCAGGGTGACCGCAACTTCGCCAGCACGGTCGGCGCGAACCTGGCGGGCTGCTATGTCGAACTGGGTCGCGCCGAGGAAGCAATGCAGCTGCTGCGGGATGGCTGGCAAGCCGAGACGCGCAGCGGTCGTCTGTACAGCGCGTTCAAGTCGAAAGTGGACATGGTGCACGCGCTGGTGAAACTCGGCCGTCTGGCCGAGGCGCAGAGCGAAGTCGCCGCGACGATCGCCGATGCGCGTGCGCACGGCTGGACCGTCAAGCTGACCGAATTACTCACGGCGCAGGCGCAGATCGCGCGCAGTCTCGGCGACGTCCAGCTCGCGCTCGCCGCGCAGGACCAGCTTATCGAACTGCAATCGCACACGCGCGATCAGGCGCATTCCTCGGCAATGGCCGAGCTGGAAGCACGCTACGCCGCGCGCGAACGCGAATTGCGTATTGGTGAACTCGAACAGGAGAACCGGCGGCGCGCTCTGGAGCTGCAGACGCAGCGCGCGAGCGCTGCGGAAGACCAGGTGAAACTGGAGCGGCAACGTGCGCGCCTGGCGATCGCGGCGCTGATCATCGTTGCTCTTGGCGCGAGCCTCGCGCTGCTGTACCACCTGTGGCAGAAGCAGCGCAGCAAGGCTGCCGCGCTGCACGTCGAGACACTGCACGACGTGTTGACCGGCGTGGAGAACCGCCGCTCGTTTCTGCGCCGCATGGAAGAAGCACTTGCCAATCCTGGCAGGCCGCCGCAGCTGGACGTGCTCATGATCATCGATCTGGACCACTTCAAGCAGGTCAACGATCGCGGCGGCCACCTGTTCGGCGATCAGGTGCTGATCGCGGTGACCAAGTGCATCGAACGTCATCTCGCCGGACGTGCACATCTGGCGCGCATCGGCGGCGAGGAGTTCGGCGTGCTCGCGCGCGCGATGGGTGCGGCGGAGGGATTACGCCTTGCCGAACAGTTGCGCACGGCGGTAAGCCTGCTGCCGTTGCGTCGCGACAACGAACACGTGCGCGTGACGATCAGCGTCGGCTTCGCCGTGCACGACTGCGACGTGCGCCGGCATGATCACAGCAGCTGGTTGGCCGCAGCCGATCAGGCGCTGTATTCAGCGAAAGCGCATGGGCGCAACAGGGTAGTCAGCGCCGCGGTCGCCTGATCGGGATTCGATTCGCTCTGCGCCCGTTGGCGATCGACGGAGTGCAGCCTCTATCGTGAGTGCATCCGGACTGAACGCCATTGGACGCCGTAATCGTCAACGCGCTGGCGTCGCCATGCCAATGAACGGTGCCATTGCCGTTGTGGGTGAACATCATGCCGGAAGGCAAGGTACCTGCGACGGACAATGTGGGCTGCGGCGCGCCCGCTTATGACAGGAGGTCTGCGACTACACAATGCGGCGACGCGAATGACGGCGGAGTGCCGCATCGTATCCGCCGGAGCCGTGCGCGAGGGTGCGGGCTACTCGGCCAATGGTCGTGATGCTTACCAAGGTACGTTTGTGAATCTCACTATAAGGAACACGCTTGAGCAGCCACGGCACGACTTTCCAGCGGTCACACATCGCCTCGAGCTCGGCCGGCGTACACAGGTCCTCCAGAAACGCACGCACTTCGGCGGACTTTTCCAGCGCGGCCAGGACCCGCGACAAGGCGTCGAGATCGGTTTCAGCTTCCCGTGCTGATACTGGCTTGGCGCGCTGTTTCATCGTGACCTTTGTTGCAACGGGCCACGAGGGCCCGTTGCGGTAGCGTTGTGCAGTCAGCGAGCCTGGTCGGAACCGAAGCCGTCGGTGAGGATCAGATCCGGCGCACACAAACCGTTGTAACGCACCTGATACGGCGTCGTGTAGGACAGACTATCCGGCATCTGATCGAGCAAAGCAGTGGCGATGCCGCCCGTGGTTTGTGACACGGCCGATACGAATCCGGCAATGCTGTCGCCGATTTTCAAGCCGAGATCACTGGCCTTGACCACGATCGACACGTGAGTGTACGGCGCAGCGTAGTTGCTGCCTGGATCGGCCGGGATCTCGCTGCCCGCGGTCACGAAGCGTCCGTCCACCCCGCCACTGTTGTTTGCTGAGGGCGTGTACGATTCGAACGTCGGCGATGCGCTGTTCCAGGTCATGTGCACGGCGCGGTAATGGAACGTGGTCGCCGGTGGTGCATCGAGGATCTTCATCGCCACGTACCACGACGAGCCGACTGGCTGTACCGCCTGGCCTGGGTCCGTCTCGATATCGAACGCGAGCTTGAGCACGCCGTCTTCCACGTACGGTTGGGCGAGGCGGAAATACAGCAGGTCAGTGCCGGGACCGCCAGTGTCGTCGGCGGCCGGATCCGTGAGCTCGATATATCCCGGCACCTGGCAGACGTTGCCGAGTGCCGGCGCTACGGTGACGTGCAGATCGAGTTCATTGCTGAAGATGCTCTCGCCCTGGCTGTTGATCGCCTTGACCTCGTAGAAGTAGTCCGGGATCGACGGATCGACGGTGAGGTCGTCGTACTGCGTCGCCGGCGTCGTGGTCTGCGCGATCAGTGTTTCGTTGCCCGCGCTGTCGCTGCGCCAGATCGTGTACTTGGCGATGTTCGCGCCGCCGTTGTCGGGTGCCTTCCAGCTCAAGTGCGACGCCGTGTCGTCGCGCGTTCCGGTCAGGCAAGCTGCCTTCGGGGTCGCCGGTTCCACCGGGTCGTTCGCCGCGAACAGGCTCTTGCCGCCGCTCTGCCGCGCCACGCGCATCCAGGCCGTGAAATCGTTGCCGGCAGCGCCGCTTATGCAGCTGTCGCTGGTGCAGCCGTCGCTGTAGCCGTACAGCGGGAAGCCTTTGTCGTCGACCGTAATCTCGTTGAAGTCGAGCAGGTTGCGCTGACCTTGCCCGCCGCCCTGTTGCCACACGCCGGAATGTCGCTGCACCGGATCGTTGGGCGAAGCGTTGACCGTGGTCCAGGTCAGGCCGCCGTCATAGGTCGTCGCGATGAACGCATACCAGTTGCCCTTGAAATCGTACGCCTGGTAATCGCCGACTTCGTTCGTACCGAGGAAGCCGCAGGCGGCACGGCCCGAGCTGCCGCCCACCGCCTCGGGGTGTACCGCGTTGACGATGCCGCGCACGATGCCGACGTCGGTATCGTTGGTCCAGGTCGCACCGTGGTCCGTGCTGACGGCGACGTGCACATGGCCTTCCGGCGCAAAGTCCGGTGCAACCGGTTCGTTGTTCACGTAGCAGTAGTAAGCCTTGCTGTCGGCGTCCAGCGCGATCGACGGATCGGCGCCCAGTTGCTGGTGGAAACCGAACTCGGGCACAGCCGCGCCGCTGCGCTTGACGTCGAACTCGCTCCACGTAGTGCCGGCATCCGTACTGATGACCCCGCCGGAGTGGCCGTCGGCGCAGTCCTTGACCGGCAGCCAGGCTGTGCCGTCGGATGCGATGTGGACGTGACCGTGCAGTCCGCCGCAGGTATTGGGATTACCGGTATAGACGGCTACGCCGTTCTCCCAGCTCGCGCCAAGCGTCAGGCTGCGCTGACATGCGCCGGGACCCACGACGTCCTGCGAGCAGTAGAGCGCGTACTGGCCCTGGTTGACCGGCGTTGTGAGGGCGCCGGCCAGCGCCGCCGGCAATGGGCCGGTACCAAACGTTTCGTGATCGGCGCCACCGTCCGGGCCGCCGGCGATGGCTAGCCAGCTGTCGCCGTCGTCGTCGCTGTACATGCCACCGGAAGCGCCGACCGTGGCGTTGATCGCCAGCGTGCGGCCGGACTTCTGGTCCGTCCACAGAATCGGGTCGAGGCCGGTATCAGTGACGCCAGAAGACACGTCTTCCCAGAGCGCTTCGCAGCTCTCCGGACGCGCACTCGGCTGCGTCGAGCTGGTGACTTCCGGCGGTGTCAGGCGCCAGACCGGCCCGTTGTTCATCGTCATGATGCGCTTGGTCTTCGGGTCGAAGCCGATGTTGAACTCGCCGTTGCCGCTCTGTGCCGACGTGCCCTCCGGCGCATAGAAGTTTTGGTAGCGCGGCGCGCCCGGCACGGTCGGATCGACCACCCCGAATTCGCCTGCGGGTCCCGGCTGACCGGACAGGAATTCAATCTTCATGTTGGCCTGTGGCGGCAGCGCGCTGTTGAGCCAGGGCACGACGATGATCGTCCACGTAGACGTGCCGTCGGGCACTGCGGCCGTGACGATGCCGGGATTCTGCAGCGCCGCTTCCTGCGCTTGCGGCGGCACGCTGCCATCCAGCGAGGTGAGCAGGTCGTGATAGACGTACAGGTCGTACTCGGCTTTCGAGGCGCCGCCTGTGGGGTCGGTCCAGGCCTCGGTCACCTTGAACGCGGCATTGGGATGCGCCGCGTTGTAGCCTGCCGGCACATTGACCGTGAGCTGGAACATGTCGCAGGGCACAGCCGGGTTGTTGCAATGCGGACCCTGATCGAGACCTAGCGGTATCGGCGTCGCGTTGCTGATAGTGAACGTGTCGGTCGTATACGTGAACGGGGGCGACGCAGGATCCATCGTGGTGGATGCCGGTGTCGACGCCCACGCCGACAGCGGCGCGACAAGGGCAAGAACTGTTGCGCAAAATAGGCTGGGCTGCTTGCTTACGCTGGGTTGTTCGCTCACGGGATTGGCTCCTCCCGCGTGAGTCGCTTCCGGCGGCTTCTACGGAATCAGGTTGGTGGGCGTCGCAGTTCCCGGCGGCGCGAAAACGTGCCGGCACGATACGACGCATGTCCTATTTGCGACACCCGGGGAATCCCCCATTCGGCATGAGCGTTAGCCACTATCCGGTTATTCAATTGATGCGTGAATGCGTTAGTACGCCAAAACGTAAAACTCGCTGAGGGACAAACGCGTTTGAACCGTGAGGTTCGAATCAGGCAGAGTTACGCGCGCGCCTTGAAAAGCGGGCCCCGGCGAACGGTGGCCCTCTTCGGCATCGCAGTCGCGGGCAAACGACCCGCAAGAACGCAACGAAAAAGCCCGCCGAAAGGCGGGCTTCTGGTTCTGATGAAACGAGAATTACTTGATCTTCGCTCCCAGCAGATCACGTGCTTGCGCACGAGTTCAGGGCTCGAAGCCGTTCGCAAACACCCGATCGTAGGCAATTGCGGTGAAGCGGAAACCGATGGAATTGGCGTCAACCAAGGTGCCGCCATCGGCGACTTGCACGTCCGGCGCCAATAGGCTCTGCATGAGCGAGCTTTCGGTTATTTCGCAAACTTCAATCAAGCTGTCGCCCGCATAGCCGGGGAAACCGTTGCAGCCTGTGTCAAAAAGAGACTTGCACGAACTTGCCATGCCCGATGAGGGATCGTTCTGGATGCTTTCGTTGCACATTGCGGCCATCGCCGGCGCAAAGTTGTTCATGAAATCGGTGTGCGGGATCGAGCCGTTGATCTGGCCGAATGGCATCTGGCCGGCGCCATCGGTAGCGAAACTGAGGCGCGCGTTCAGCACGGGCAGTGTGGCGTTGGATGTTCCAAGCGCCAGCGCAAAATCCAGCGAGACCGGATTCGCTGTGGTGGCGGGCGCTGGCGACGTGAAGCTTCCGCCGGAAAGCGCGGCAACAAAGATTCCGGACGTATCGGCGCAGGAGGGGTTGTCCGTGCCGTCGAACAGGGGTGGTGTGATCGTGGGCACGCCGACGCACCAGGTGGCCTGCGCGGCGGGATCATTGGCCAAGAACACATCCGTGCTCTGCACGTGCACGAGGTGAACGACGCTGCCGGTTGTGACTGCGGAGTCCATTAGGCCGTTGAAATCGATACCTTGCGCGGCGAGCGCAGCGAGAATCTGGCCGAAATTATTCTCCACGAAGCCATCGCCATCGACGTCTATGGCGTAGCTTGTTGCTTCGGAACTCGATATCGGTAGAAGTACATCGTTCACCAGATAGCTGCGCACATAGTTCGCGGCGTGGGCGGTCATCGCAGCGAAAGAGGCCAGGAGATATAGGCCTGCACTACGGATAAAGGCTCGGCGTGACATGGTGGCTCCCCAAGATGCGTGGGATGGCGTGCAGAATAATACAGGATGAGTCCGCCGGGATTACGGGATTCCCTCAGAGTCGCCAAGGCCAGGTGGTTGGCGCGGGGCTTGCAGCACAATCGCCCGAGTTTTTGCAGGCGCGGATCGGACCATAACCAGCCTTCGGCGAACGGCCGCTTTGTGATACCAGAAGGCGATTCACCACACCCGCGAGATCTACTGTCCGCGCGTTGAGCGCCCGCTCAGTTACTGCGGACGACGCTTCCGAAAATCGTCAGCACTTTCGCCGGCAACCAGTTCATACTCAGAACTCTAGCGGTGCCTCAGGGCAGATTTCCGCAGCTCTGGATCAATGAACAAGGGGCAGCTATGACTTGCCGTTTCCGCGCTCGTGCCTGGATTGTCGTCGCGACGATGGCGTCCGCACTCAGTTGCGCTGCCAACGCCACCATTCCCACTGCTGAACGTGATGCGCTGATTGCTTTGTATACAAATACCAACGGCGCGGGTTGGGTGAACAGCACCGGTTGGAACGGTGCCGCAGGAACCGAATGCACCTGGTTCGGCGTAACCTGCGACGGCACCTCCGCGCATGTGGCATCTATCAGTTTGAGCTTTAATAACCTGACCGGGACGATTCCGTCGCTGAGCGATCTGAGCAATTTGCAGAGTTTCTCCGCTGCCTTCAATCAATTGACGGGGACGATTCCGTCGCTGAGCAGTCTGAGCAATTTGCAGGATTTCGACGGCTCTTTCAACCAATTGACCGGGACGATTCCGTCGCTGAGCGGGCTGAGCAATTTGCAGGGCTTCTACGTCGCTTTCAATCAATTGAGCGGGACGATACCGTCGCTGAGCGGGCTGAGCAATTTGCAGAATTTCAACGTCGTCTACAACCAACTGGCGGGGACGCTACCGGCGCTGAGCGGACTGAGCAATTTGCTTTTGTTCGACGGCTCTTACAATCAGTTGACGGGGGCGATACCGTCGCTGGACGGCCTGGGCAATTTGTATCATTTCGACGTCTCGTCCAATCAATTGACCGGGACGATTCCATCGCTGGACGGTCTGAGCAATTTAAGTTATTTCGACTGCTCTCTCAATCAACTGACCGGGACGATTCCGTCGCTGAGCGGCCTGAGCAATTTAGGGGCTTTATACGTCTCTTCCAATCAATTGACGGGGGCAATTCCGTCGCTGAGCGGCCTGAGCAATTTGGTTTATTTCGACGGCGCTTTCAATCAATTGACCGGGACGATACCGTTGCTGAGCGGTCTGAGCAATTTGCAGAGTTTATCCGTCAATTCCAACCAATTGACGGGGACGATTCCCGATCTGACCGGGACTGCACTTGCCTATCTCGCAGTTGGGGCAAATCATCTGGACGGAGCATTGCCGAGCGCGCCAATCAGCCTTGCAGTGGACGGATCGACGTTATGCCCCAATGATTTTCCCGCATCCAGTTATGTCGACGCCCCCGGGTGGGATGTGGCAACCGGCTTTACGCCCTGGTATACCCCCTGTGATGAGATTTTTGACAACGGATTTGAGTTTTGAGCGTCAGCTTCACGGCAGCATTCGTGGGCATCAAGTGACGTGAGGGCCGCTCGTCATCCAAAAAGTATACAAGACGCGAACGACCCACTGCTGCCGCCAGGGAGCGGCCGCTGTTGCGAAGGCACTGCGACACAGGAATCCTGCGCGGCAACCTGCCTTTAGTCATCCACCCAAGGTGACTTGTTGCGCCGCTCACCCAGGCAGAACATGGCGTTGCTGCGGAACAGGAGGAAGAATGCCATGCGCAACCCGCGGATCGACCCGAGACAAGGTGATGTGCTGGAGCATCAAACCGGTGAGTGCCGCGCTGTCATGGCGCGGCGGCCGGAAGACACGACCGTACGCTACCGCGACCGCAATACCGTAGCCGAGTGTTCGGCGATCGAGTGGCAGGAATGGGCAAAACAGACCTCGATCGTGGGCCTCGCCGATTAGTGCACGCGGCGCTCGACAACGCGGATGTCCTCTAGCGCCGCTGGCTAAGACAGAGGGAATAACCACCATGAGTTGGCCGACAGAACTCTCAGGCCGTCCGTGAGCAGTTCCATCGCAATCGCAATGATCCTTGGAGTGCCGTTTCTTTTCGGGGTCATTCGCGCGCTGCAAACGCATCAGTTCGTGCGGAAAGCGGTGCGCGTGCGAGCAAAGGTCGTTGCCCGCCTTGATGTCACCGTCAGCAATCCCGACACGAGCAGCCAGTCTTCGCCGACATCGCGATACGTCATAGAAATTACGGATCAAGGCGCTCGGAAGCGGCGCGTGCCGTTAGCTGACGCATTCGGTGGCTCTATTGCCGACAAGTTCGTCGCCGACGATGACACCATCGCGGTGATTTACGACCCCAAACAACCGAGCGTCATCCGGATCGATTCACCGTGGGCCCTCTACTTCATCCCCGTATTTCTGTGTGCGCCCGGAATTCTGTTCCTTGCACTCATCGTCTACGTATGGCTCAGGACATGACGTGCATCGGAATCCATTGCACAAAGGGACATCAAGACTCCGTGCGTAGCCAACTGGCTCGTCATTACGCGCTGTGCCCGCAAACAGCCGGGGGGCTACTGCCCGCGGCTGTCTTGCCTTAGCACTTTAGGCGCGGGGTTCGCGGCTTGCGTGAGTTGCGCACCTAAACCGCCTGCTATGGCCCTTCAAAACCATCTTTGAAAATCGGAACCACGTTTCCGGATAGATCGAACGCCCATTCCTCGCTTCTCTGGGTCGCATTCGTTGACAACAAGGATTCGACCGATGGCGAGCCCGTGAGTTGGACAAAGCCGGGGCTCAACGTTTGCGAGGAGATGGCAGAACCGTAAGCGGGATAGACGCCCTGATCTTGGGTGTTTGTGAACCTGAGCTGGTATTCACCAGGAGGCAGGCTAATGCTCAGACCTGAGATCACGCCTTTATAGATTTCGTATGAGCCGAAATAGCGACCCAGGTCCGAAAAAATGAGCGCGGTGTCGGTTGGAGCAACGATTTGAGCGCCTGCTGCCGTGAACAGCGCATAGCGCCAACCCGGATTTGCGACCACCGAAGGAAATGACACGATGTAAACAGCGATATCCGTGACGTGCCAGCTTTCCGGGTTGCTGAAGTTATCCGCTATGGCATAGCAGGAAGCGAAGGCGCATGGCCCCCCCGATGTATACAAATTTCCTCCAACGATCGCTGAACTCCAGTTCGTGAACAGCAGATTAGGGTCGAAAATTTGTGCGGGCACCACTTCCACCGCCCCGATATCGCAGAACGGGCCCTGCCAGCGGCTCACACCGCGTTGGTCGGTAGCCGGACAATTCCCGTTGTCGCCGGCATCGATGGCCGGGCTAGCGGGCAGCGGCAACATGGTCTGGGTCGGGCCGCCGTTGTTGGCCAGCGCCCCCAGTTGTGGATTGACACCAATAATATTGTTCGTGGAGCCGACAGTCAGAGCCGCACTCATGTCGCCGCCAGGCGAAACATTTCCGGCGACGATCGAGTTGACTGCCTGAACCAGATTCGCGCCGTATATGAAGATGCCGCCGTTGTTGGTCGCTGCCGAATTGCCGCTGAGTGTGCTGTTGGTCAACGCGACGTTGCCGGCCGAGGCCCAGATGCCGCCGGCATTGCCGATCGGCCTGCTAGCGCTTTGTAGCCCAGCATTGCCGCTGAGCGTACTGTTGGTCAGCGTGACGTTGCCGCTCCAGTTCCAGATACCGCCAGCGTAGCCTGCCGAATTGTTGCTGAGTGTGCTGTTGATCAATGTGACGTCGGCGGACTGGGCAAAGATGGCGCCACCGTAGGAATAGGGCATGTCGGTCGCGCTATTGCCGCTGAGCGTGCTGTTGGTCAGTGTGAGGCTCTTATTGAAAACATAGATAGCGCCGGCGAACTGACTGGACGTATTGTTGCTGAGCGTGCTGTTGGTCAGCGTGACGTTGCCGGTGCGAGAAATGATGCCACCGCCGTAACCATCAGCATAATTGCCGCTGAGCGTGCTGTTGGTCAGGGTGAGGTCCGCCTGAGTAATGCAGATACCTCCACCGCCATGCTTTCCATTGCAATAGGGAGTGCCGCTGGCGGATCCATTACTCACGATGAGATGGTTCAGAGTGAGCGAACCGCCGTAAGGCGCGGTGTCGTAGATTATGCGGAAGTCATTCGTCGCGCCGGAGGGGCGCTGAATCGTCACTTGGCCGTTGGCACTGGCGTCGATGCTCAGATTGGCAGCGCTGATCGCCAGCTGGCTGGTGCTGGCATCGGCCAGCGTGATCGTGTTCGCGCCGGCATTGGGAAAGGTAGTGATATCGAAGTTGATCGTGTCGCCGGTGCCGAAGACGTCGCCGCTATTCACGCAGCCCGTGCCGGAGACCGAGCCGGTATTCATCGAAGCGATCGCCTGACGCAAGGTGCAGTCGGTTGCGCCGCCCGCGTCGTCGGCGGTAACCACGCTGATCGTGGCAGCCAGGCCGGCCAGCGGCGCGACGCCTAACGCCAGCGCGAGCGCCAGAGTGAGCGGGCGTTGCGAAACGCGCACGCCGGAGCGCACGAAAGTGGATTGCGAAGTACGCATGGCTAGCCCCTGTGATAACGAGGCTGGAGCGTAGCAGGTATTACCGCGGAGCGAATTCGTCGCTGTCCTAAGGTCCCACGCTAACCGCGACTTGAGCCTGCAGCGAGGCAGCGCCTGAAGACGTCAGCGAGACCACAATGACCGCTCCAGTGCCGGCCGTGATTGGTGTTGCCAATCCAGTCTGAAGGCAGTCGAACGCATTCGCGGTGATAACGGGGCCGGCGGGGATCGGAACGGTGCACGTCGCCGTCGTTGGTGTCGTCAGGGCTCCAGCACCCGCAAAAGCCGTGAAAATCGTCATGGATACGATACCCGCAGGGCCGTTATAGGTCTGTTCGAGAACAAGTCGCGCGCGCACGGTACCGATCGTGGCAGCAGTCGCAAGTAGTTGCGGTGCGGGCGGCGTATTCGCGCCAGAAGGGGTCAAATCCACCCAGCCCAGACCGGCTATGATTTGCGCGGCGTAGGCGGGATTCGTATAACCCGATAGCGGCAGGACCGCGACTTGCGCTGTGTTACCGGTTGCGCCGGTGGTCAGCGTCGCGCTCGATGCGCTAGCCATGAAGATCGGTGGCGGCTCTTGCAAAGGGGCGGCTAGGGCGTATTGGGCAACGGGCACGCTATTGACCGGTTGGCGCGGAGTCAGCGTCTCGGTGCCGACCGTCACTTCGATCCACACCTGATTGCCGGTGAAGGCGCCTGCGAGGAAATCCAGATCGACGCTGAATTTTCCGTTGGCGACGGGGAATGACGTCTTCGTAATTGTGTTACCGACCTGGTTGCCGTTCGTTTCAGCATCGAACAGCTTGAAGATCAAGTCGAAGTTGCCATTTGCAGGCTGACCGTTTTCGCTGAGAGCACCCTGATAGGTGAATGCTGTCGATTGCGGCGTGGCGGAATATCCCGCCTGCAGCAGAAGAAACAGGAACGCGACCGCCAAAGCTGAGCGTTTCATGGGCATGCCTCAAATCCGGAAGAGAAGATTTCCTCGTTCGTTGCATCGGCTGCAACGGCTTGGAAACCTGCATAAACTGCATAGGTAATACCCGACGAATAGCCCGCTACCGGCTCGGCAATCGTGGCTTGCAGGCGAAAACAGGGGCCACTGAGCGCCGGCGACCCGGCGCTCACGACATGCGCGTCAATTGAAAACGTCTGTGCTGCTGCGTCGATCGCACCACACGCGAACGCAAGCAGTACTGCAGCGATCGATCTTGGGAATTGCATCGCGACCCCTTTCAAGCATCTTGAGGTTACGCGCATGCGCGGCGTTTTCAAAGGTCAGGTGCACCAAGGCCGATGTTGCGGCGATTGACGCGTCAAAGCCACTAGGATACGAATCGGGCGTCCGGCATTCGGACGGCGCAACAAAAACTGCGCTGGCTATTTTGGCGACATCGCCTGCGCCGCTTCTTTCAATTCAGGTCGTGTCGGCTTGTCGGCGCGAGTGCAAACCTCCAGCAGTTCGCGAAAATACCGTTGACTCGCATCGCGGTTGCCGCTGAGCTGCGCCGCGTGTGCCGCTCCGTAGAGTGAACGGAAACGCCGCGGTTCCTTTTTCAGCGTCGCTTCGAATTCCTCCAATGCCTGCTTGGAATCATTCATTTGCAGCAACATCTCCGCGAGCAGCTCTCGCGCTGGTACCAGCGGTCCAGGTGTCACTGCACTTTTCTCCGTTCCATCTTCCAGTGCCGCTGCCGATTTCATTTGGCCCAATGCTTCCTGGCCTCGACCTGCCGCCAGGTCGGCCCACGCGAGGACTGCAAGCTGCTGGATTTCGACCTGGCGCGCCCAGTACGACTCGTTGGCTTTCAACAGGCGTTCCTGGATCCGCTTGAGTTCTTTCGCTGCCTCATTTGCCGCCCCAGCGTGTCCGAGCCGTGCCGCGCCCAATCCTCGAGCGAACCACGTCATTGCATCCGTATGAGGAAACGGGGTCTCCCGCACCTCGAGTTGCTCCGCCTGCTGCCAGTCCCGGCGCTCCAACGCGTACCGTGCCGGGATTGCCGCGAGCGCAAAATATCCAGTCGAGGGTGCAGCGGCCCCGCTAAGCGCCGCCTTCGGATCGAAGCGCGCTGCGATTTGTTGCAGTGATTTCACAATCCGCACCGCCGCTTCGTCTTGTGCCGTCTGTAAGTAGGCATAAGTCTCGTAGTCGCTTGCATGCAACTCTTCTGCCGTTTGACCCTCGCGCCGTGCCGCCGCTGCGGCTGCTATGTTGCTGTCGATGGACTCTTGCCAGTAGCCCAAACGCGTAAAGGTGTGTGATGGCATGTGCAGGGCATGCGGCGCATCGGGTGCAATTTTCGAGTAGCGCCGGGCGGCAATGAGCGCTTGCGCTGCCAGCGCCGGCACGTCGTACGCATGGATAATGTAATGAGCAAGCCCAGGATGCGACGGCTCCTTTTGGAACAATTTCTCAAGGATTGCGCCCGCCTTTAGACGGCCTGCGTAAGTTTTGTCGGCCGGATCTTCCGAGGCCGCGAGAGCCAGGGCGTAGAAGATTTGCGCCTCATGGTCTTCTGGATATCGACTCGCGACATCCGCCATTGCATCGCGATAAGCGAGCATGCGCGCTCGCTGTGGCGTGCCCTCGAAGTCGCTGTACAACCTGCTGACGGCCGCGAGATAGGAACGTTCGCGCTCCGTCTTGGCGCCCGCGCTCTTGCCGCGTTCCGCGCTCTCCCGTCCGAGCTTCAATTGGCCGCTGTCTTTGATTCCCGATGCGAACGGATTGCCCCAATCGCTCAGCGAAATGCCCCAGTACGCGATCCCGCACGCCGGGTCCTCTTCGAGAACCGCTTCAAAATCTTGTATGGCGCGGCTGAATTGAAACGAATGCAGGAGCGCTACTGCGTGGTTGAATTTCGTCTGTGCCGTCCGGTTGCACGAAGTGATGAAGTTCACCGAGCCCAATTGCTCGCCATCCGCATGCTGATGCGACTGCGCGACGCTGGGCGGGGCCGCCAATATGCATAGCATAGCCACGATAGAGCTTGCTCTGATCATCACTTCCGGCTCCGCTTCCGCCCCCAAGGGCTCGCCGGCTCAGCGTACCGCAAGCCGGCGAGGTTTGCTCTGCGGGCTGGCAGATCAAATGCTTTGGGTGTGCCTAGCGCGCCGAAAGCAGACGTGGATTGATCTGGCAGATAGAGCGGTTTCAGCTGTGGTCGCGCGGGCGCTATTTGACCGGTTTCACCAGGCGCAGCAGGTCGATGCCATAGCCGTGCTGCTCGTAGACCTTGCGGGCGCGTTCGTTGCCGGGGAATACAGCGAGCGTGACGAAGCGGCAGCGGTGTTGCTTCGCCCATTGCTCGGCGTAATCGAGCATCGTGCGACCCACGCCGTGGCGTTCGACAGGCGGTGCAACGACGATGTCGCTGATATGGCAGGTCAGTGCGCCGGTAAAGAAATCCTTCTGCGTCTGCAGGTGCAGGAAGCCGCAGTGTTTGCCATCTTCGTCCTCGGCGACGAACAAGTGCGAACCGGCCGGTAGATCGCGCAGGTGCCGCGCGATGTCGGCGCGAATGCCGGCGAGCGTTTCGCTCTTTTTGCGCCATGGCGGCAGCTCGAATGCGACGAACCGCTCGGCCAGTGCGAGGATGAACTCATCGTCGTCGGCATGCGCGAGACGGATGCGTACGGAAGCAGCAGCGTCATTCATGGCGGAAGAATTTTTCGCGGGATGTGGATTATCCGAACAACTCGGCCGGCAGCGCCATCAAGGTGTCCGCGCCTGCGCGCAGATTCGCCGCGTGCGCGAGCGTGCGCGGCAGGATGCGCGCATAGTAAAACTGCGCGGTCGCGCGCTTGGCCTGCTTGAATTGCGCCGATTGCGCGGAAGCTTCCGCTGCCGCCACGCTGCGCGCCCAGAAGTAGGCGAGGGCGATGTAGCCGGAATAAAACAGGTAATCGACCGCGGCGACGCCGACCTCATCGGCATCCGTCTGGATGCGCTTGGCGATCTGTTGGGTCAGATCGGCCCACTGCTTGGCCGCGGTCGCGAGCGGCGCGACGAATTCCTGGATGGCAGCGTTGCCGATGTTGTCCTGGCAGAACGCGCCGATTTCCTCGAGGAAATGTTTCAGGCCGACGCCCTGCGTCTGCATGATCTTGCGGCCGAGCAGATCCAGCGCCTGGATGCCGGTGGTGCCTTCATAGATCGTGGTGATGCGCGCGTCGCGTGCGAACTGCTCCAGGCCCGATTCGTGGATATAGCCATGTCCGCCGAGAATCTGCACGGCAAGGTAGGTGCACTCGTTCGCGGTTTCGGTGAGCAGCGCCTTGGTGATTGGAATGATGAACGACAGCAATTCCTCTGCACGCTTGCGTTCCTCCGCGTCCGGCGCGCGTTCGACGAGATCGACGAGACCCGCGGCGTAGTAACCGAGCACGCGGCCACCTTCGGCGAATGCCTTTTGCGTGAGCAGCATGCGGCGGATATCGGGATGCACGATCAGCGGATCGGCGGGCTTTTCCGGAAACTTCGCGCCGGACAGCGCGCGGCCTTGCAGGCGCTCGCGCGCGTACGCGAGCGAGCTTTGATAAGCGCGTTCGGTCAGCCCCAGGCCCTGGATACCGACTGCAAGGCGCGCGGTGTTCATCATCGTGAACATCGCGTTGAGGCCCTTGTTCGGCGTGCCGATCAAATAACCTTCCGCGTCATCGAAATTCATCACGCAGGTGACCGAAGCCTTGATTCCCATCTTGTGCTCGATCGCGCCGCAGGCCACGCCGTTGCGCTCGTGCATTTTTCCATTTTTGTCCACTTTATACTTCGGCACGATGAACAGCGAAATGCCTTTCACGCCCGCGGGCGCGTCGGGCAGGCGCGCGAGCACGAGATGCACGATGTTGTCGGTGAGGTCGTGCTCACCAGCGGTAATGAAGATTTTGGTGCCGCTGAGTTTGAACGTGCCGTCTGTGTTCGGTTCGGCGCGCGTGCGCAGTAGCCCCAAGTCGGAGCCGCAGTGCGGTTCGGTCAAACACATCGTGCCGGTCCAGCGGCCTTCGACGATCGGTTTCAGAAACGCTTCGCGTTGCCATTCCTCACCGTGCAGGCGCAACGCTTCGGTCGCGCCGTGCGAGAGCAGCGGGAAGTTGCCCCATGACAGATTCGCCGAATCGAGCATTTCCTTCAGCGGCGCGCCGATCGAATCCGGCAGATGCTGGCCGCCGTAGATTTCCGGCGCAGTCAGGCCGCTCCAGCCGCCTTCGATGTATTTCGCGTACGCTTCCTTGAAACCTTTCGGGGTGGTGACCGTCGCGGTCGCCTTGTCGAGCACGCAGCCCTGTTCGTCACCGGATGCGTTCAGCGGCGCGAGCACGGTTTCGGAAAACTTCGCCGCCTCGTCAAGAATCGCATCGACCACGTCGCGCGTCGCATTCGCGCCGCCATCGATGCGCGCATACTGTCGATCGAGCTTGAGCACATCGAACATGACGAAACGCATGTCCGCGAGCGGGGCTTTGTAGGCAGCCATGAGATCGGTCCTTGGTAGGGGCGCGATTCATCGCGCCCGAATGCCGTCAACGATATTCGTTGGGTATGCCCGGCACCGGCGACAGCCGGCTCTTGTGCTCGAACTTGTAATCCTTGCTTGCGGCGGGAATATTGATCGTACCTTTCAACTCGTACGTGGCGCCGCCTGGTTCCTTGATATCGGCGGCAAACGCTTTCAGTGCGTCCGCGCCCGGTGCAATGGTGGTTTCGACTATATCCGCATTCTGGCCCGGTATATCCATGTCCGGATTCAGCGCGATATCACCGGCCGCTTCGCCGCCCACGCGCAGCGTCGCCTTCAGCGCCGCGTAGTGCACGGTTTTGTCGGAAAAATTCTCCAGGCGAATCTGCAATTTCCACTTGCCGTCCGGCAACACGTCGAGCTGCTGGATGCTCGCGTTCGGCGGATTGATCGGGTGCGTCGGGCCGCCGAAGCACCCGGCGACGCTCAGCAGTACGGTGACGAGAACGACGTTGCGCAAATGCATGATCGGCGAACCCCTGTCGGCGGAGCCGCTACATTAGCCAAAAGCGGAGCGGGGCGGAAGCGGCGGCGCATTTTGTTAGCATGGCCGGATGACTTCCGCGGCTCTCGACATCCTGCAACGCGTGTTCGGCTATGCCGCTTTCCGCGGCGAGCAGCAGGCGATCATCGAGCACGTGGGCGCTGGCGGCGATGCACTGGTGCTGATGCCGACCGGTGCGGGCAAGTCGCTGTGCTATCAGATTCCGGCGCTGCTGCGCGATGGCGTTGCAGTCGTGGTGTCGCCGCTGATCGCGTTGATGCAGGACCAGGTTGCCGCCTTGCGCCAGCTCGGCGTCGAGGCCGAATTCCTCAATTCCAGCCTGGATGCGGCCACCCAGCGCAACGTTGAGCGGCGGCTCGCCGCCGGCGAATTGAAATTGCTGTACGTTGCACCCGAGCGCTTGCTGACCGAGCGTTGCCTGGAGCAGCTCGCGCGCGCACGTGTGTCGCTGTTTGCGATCGACGAGGCGCATTGCGTTTCGCAGTGGGGACACGATTTCCGCCCCGAATACCGGCAGCTGACGATCCTGCATGAACGTTTTCCGACGGTACCGCGCATCGCGTTGACCGCCACCGCCGATGCGCCGACCCAGCGCGAGATCGTCGAGCGCCTGAATCTGTCCAGCGCGCGCCAGTTCATCTCGAGCTTCGACCGGCCGAATATACTTTATGGCGTTGTGGAAAAAGATAATCCGCGCCGGCAGTTGCTGGAATTGCTGGGCGCGCACGCCGGCGAATCCGGTATTGTCTACTGCCTGTCGCGCAAGAAAGTCGAGCAGACCGCAGCCTGGCTCGCCGAGCAGGGCATCGCCGCGTTGCCGTACCACGCCGGCATGGATGCGGCCGCGCGCACGACGAATCAACAGCGCTTTCTGCGCGAAGACGGCATCGTGATGACGGCGACTGTCGCCTTCGGCATGGGTATCGACAAACCCGATGTGCGCTTCGTCGCCCATCTGGATTTGCCGAAGAGTCTGGAAGGCTATTATCAGGAAACCGGCCGCGCCGGCCGCGACGGTCTGCCGGCGCAGGCCTGGCTTTGCTATGGCCTCGGCGATGTCGTCGCGCTGCGTCAATTCATCGCGCAATCCGAATCTGGCGAAGAGCGCAAACGCGTGGAACGGGCCAAGCTCGACGCGCTGCTCGATTACGCCGAAACCACAAAGTGCCGACGTCAGCGTCTGCTCGCGTATTTTGGCGAGACGCCGCCGGCCTCATGTAGCAATTGCGACAATTGCACAAAGCCGCCGGTCACGATCGATGGCGGCGTGCTCGCGCAGAAGGCGCTGTCATGTGTGTTTCGCACCGGCCAGCGTTACGGCGTCGGCCATCTCACCAACGTGTTGCGCGGCGAAAGCGACGAGCGCGTGCGTACGCTCGGGCATGAACGCGTGAGCACGTTCGGCATCGGTACCGAACTTGACGCCCGGCAATGGCGCAGCGTATTCCGGCAGCTCGTGTCCGCAGGCCTGCTCGCGACCGATGAGGAGGGCTACGGGGTGCTGCGGCTAACGCAGGCGAGCCGCGACGTGCTGCGCGGGACCATGCCGGTGCGCTTGCGTCGACCCGCCGATCGCAGCGAACGTCGCACGGCACGCAAATCGCAACGCAGCGAACGCACCCGTCAAAGTCTGGATATCGCACCCCACGAAACCGCGCTATGGAACTCCCTGCGCGAAACCCGCGCACGCCTCGCGCGCGAGCAAGGCGTTCCCGCCTACGTCATTTTCCACGATGCCACCTTGCTGCAAATGCTGCGCGAACGCCCGCAAACGCTGGACGGACTCGGCGCGATCAGCGGCGTCGGCGCGACGAAGCTGGCGCGGTATGGAGAGGTGTTTCTCGAGGCGTTACTTGGCTGAAGAGACGTTTTGTGTTTTGGTGCGAACGCCAGGACGGCACAGTTCTTCCCGCCAACACCAAAAAAAGCTTTCGCGCGCCAGTGGACGGTGTCAGCAACGATGTCATGCTATAAACCTCAGATGGATGCCGCCTTGCTAACGGCGCGCGCGAAAGTTTTTCTTGCGCGTTTTTGCTCATGCGCGGCGATGCTCGCGATAGTGGCCGGTGCCGTGCAGGCGGGTGAATTGAGCCTGCAGCTCGATGGTGTCGATGATCCACTCAAGGCTGCGGCGCTCGCGGCGAGTGAGATTGCGCAGTACGACAAAAAACAGGTCACCGCGGCGCAGGCCAAGCGTCTGTACGACAATGCGTCGGAGCAGATCGGCGAGGCGCTCGAAGCCTATGGCTATTTCAACGCGAAGACCGATGGCGAGTTGAAGGAAACGGCGCAAGGCTGGACTGCTGTCATTCACGTGCGTCCCGGCGAGGCGATGCGCGTGGCACAGTGGAACGTGGACGTCCCGTCGCCGGCGCGCGAGGAAAAAGCCGTGGCGTTGGCGCTGGCGAATTTCTACCCGAAGTCCGGCGGTGTGCTGGACTCGGGTGCGTACGAGAAGAGCAAGGCTGCGCTGCAGTCAGCGCTGCAGGCGCAGGGCTATCTCGACGCGCATGCCGCCGTGCACAAGATCGAAGTCGTGCGCAGCGCGAATCGCGCCAATCTCACTTTGCAATGGGATGTCGGCCGGCGCTATCGGTTCGGCCCGGTCGTGTTCGAAGGCGGTCAGTTCGCGGACGGTTTTCTTGATCGCTACATTCCGTGGCGCGATGGCGACTTCTACACGCAAGGCGATCTGCTGCATCTGCAGCAGAAGCTGATCGACGCCGACTACTTCGCGCTGGTCGACCTGCAGCCGGACAGGGAGCACGCCACGGACGCTGTGATTCCCGTCCACGTGCTGCTCGCGCCGGCCAAGCGCAACATCTACACGGCCGGCATCTTCGTCGACTCGGACATCGGCTTCGGCGTCAAAGGCGGCGTGACGCGGCGCTGGATCAATGTGCACGGCCACCGGCTCAAGGTCGAAGCGCAGATCGCGCAACACGCGAACTCGCTCGGCGCGAACTACATGATTCCGCTGCCGGGGCCGTACGATCGCAGCCTCAATTTCGACACGGTCTACAACGACATGAACACGAGCACGGTGTTGTCGAAGACGCTGCGCCTCAATGCACACGAACAGCGCCAGTGGCATGGCTTTACGCGCACGATCGGTATCAATGCGCTGGGCGGCACGTTTACTGTGGCGAATATCGACGGTCGTTCGACGGAGATTTATCCGGAGCTCACGCTGGAGCGCAAACAGCAGGATGATAGAACTTTCGTGCGCAATGGTTACGCACTGACGCTTGACGCGCGCGCGAGTCCCGGACTTCTGTCCGATACCAAATTCGTGCAGGTGCGCGCCGATGCAAAATGGATCCGGGGTATCGGCGAGCATCAGCGCGTGATCCTGCGCGGCTCGCTCGGCGCGACTGCCGTCGATGACTTCGACGAGCTGCCACCGGAGCTGCGGTTTTTCGCCGGCGGCGATCGCTCGATCCGCGGTTTTGCCTTCCAGACGGTCGGTCAGCCGCTGGCGGAAGAACTTGTGCCGATCGCGCAGGAGAACTGCAGGACGCACCCGAAGACGTCGTGCAAGGAACTGATCATCGGCGGCCAGAATCTCGCGATCGTCGGCGCCGAACACGAGTACTACTTTCGGCCGAACTGGGGCGTTGCCACGTTTGTCGACGCCGGCGATGCGTTCGGCGCCGCGAACACGTTCTACACGCACATCGGCACCGGCGTCGGCCTGCGCTGGCGCTCGCCGGTCGGAATGGTGCGCGTCGATCTCGGCTTTCCGGTGCGCGATCGGGAAAATCGCCACGGCGTGCAGCTGCACCTGATGATCGGGCCTGATTTATGAAGAAGTGGCTGGTCCGCCTCGGCATCGCGCTCGCTATCGCCGTCGTGCTGATGTTCAGCGCGCTTTGCTGGCTGCTGCAAACCGAAAGCGGCGCGCGCTTTGCGTTGGAACGCGCGAAGTTGGCGCTTGCCGGCAAGCTCGATCTCGCGCTGGCCAAAGGTGCGATCGTGGGCCCGCTGGAACTGCACGACGTCGCCTGGCGCGATCCGCAATCCGGCATCGAGGTCAGGGCAAAAACCGTCAAGGTCGAATACGCGTTCTGGGGTTTGCTGCACAAATCACTACACGTGCGCAGTGTCGACCTCGACGGTGTCGACGTTGCGCTCATCACGGTACCGGTTTCGCCGCCAGCCGCGCCGCCGCTGTCGCTCAAGCAATTGCTCGCACCGCCGCTCGATATCACGGTCGACCAATTGCACGTCGGCAAATTGAACGTTACGCAGGATGGCAAGCCGGCGTTCGCGGGCGACAGCCTCGATGCCGCGGTGAGTTGGACCGCGCAAGCACTGCTGCTGCCCAAACTCGTGCTGCGTGCAGCGGACGGCAAGGTCGAAGTGAGCGGCGCATTGACGACTTACGATGACCTGCGCGGCAACGCGAAGCTCGCGTTGGACTGGAACATCGGCGATGCGGCGAAACCGCAGCGCGCCGTCGCCACAATTGATTTCGCCAACGACGGTCGCCAGGCGCACTTCGCCGTGGCTGCGACGCAACCGCTGGCCGCGAACGCGATCGGCACGCTGGCGCCGAACGACAAGGCATTGCCGTGGACTCTGAACCTCGACGTGCCGCAATTCGATCCGTCGAAAATCGGCGGCGGCGAATCGCTGAAGACACTGGCGCTGAAAATCGGCGGCAGCGGCGACCGCAACGGCGGCAGCGTCAACGGCAATGTCGATCTGAACGCGCATCGCGTGTTGCTTGATCCGGCCAAGTTTGCGCTGACGCCACAGTTGCTGACGATCGAAAGCCTGCATCTGCACTCGCCCGAAGCGGCCGGCGGGCTGGATGCGCAAGGCAAGGTGCAGCTCGACGCCAAACCGATCGTCGCGGACTTGAAGCTGGCCTGGCAGGGTGTCGAGATTCCGCCGGATCTCGCCGGTCAGCTGCTGGTGACGCACGGCGCACTGGGCTTTTCCGGCAGCGCCGACAAGTACGGCGCGGACGGACGGTTCTCGCTCGGTCCACCAGGCAAGCCGGCCGATTTCACCGTAAAACTGGACGGCACACCGCAGAAAATCGCACTGCACGAGTTTGCGCTGAAGCAACCGAAGGGGGGCTTGAGCGCCACCGGCGAAGTCGCGCTGCAGCCAAAAATCGGCTGGACGCTCGATGCGAAAGCCAATCGGCTCGACCCCGGAGCGTTCGCCAAAGACTGGCCCGGCGCGGTGAATTTCGCCGTGTCCACAACGGGAAATATGGAACAAGACGGACCGGCCGGAAAATTGAAACTCGAATCGCTGTCCGGCACGCTGCGCGGACGCGCGCTGGCCGGTCACGGCAATCTCGTGTTTGCCGCACCGGCCAAAGTCGATGGGAGGCTCGATCTGTCGTCTGGCAACAGCACGGTCGCATTGGCCGGTAGCGGTGGCGCACAAACCGATCTCAATATTGATCTGCACATCGCCTCACTCGGCGACTGGCTGCCGAAGACCGGCGGCAGCGTGCAGGGTCGGATCGCCGCAAAAGGCGCCTGGCCCAAGCTCGATGCGAGCGGCAAAGTTGATGGCGCGAAGATCGTCGTGGGCGACACGCATCTGGAAACATTTGCGCTCGCCTTCGATCTGCATGATTTGTCAGCGCCGAACGGCACGGCGACGCTGGACGCGAAAACCCTCGCCACGGGCGGATACGTGTTCGACACCGTAAAGCTCAGCGCGCGTGGCGACCAGGCCGCGCATCATGCTGAGTTCGATGCGCGCGGCAAGCCCCTGGCGCTCGCCGCGACGCTTGACGGCGGCGTTCAGAACCAGGACTGGCGTGGCACGCTGAACTCATTGACACTGGCGCTGCAGAACCAGCCGTCCTGGACACTCGATCATCCGGCCGCGCTTGGCGTTACGGGCGACGGCGCCTTCACGCTGGCGCAGACCTGCCTGCGCAGCGGCACGCCGGCGCTGTGCGCGACCTTGAGTCAGGATGCGAAAAGCGGCATGCGGGCCAAGGTCGCGCTTGAACACCTGCCGCTGGCGATGCTGGCCCGACTCGCCAGTCCCGATTCGACGCTGAAGCTCGAAGGCGAGATCAACGGCAATGGTGATATCGCGCAGAATCCGGCCGGCGTCCTGTCCGGCACGGCGATGATCGCGTCGGAATCAGGCAGCGTGTGGTATCCGGATTCTGCCGAGCAGAGCATGCTCAGCTACAAGGCGCTGCATGTAGACGCGACGCTGGGCGACACCCAAAACACGATCACGCTTGGCGGCGAACTCAACGACGGTGGCCGTCTGGATGGCCAAATCACGATCGGTGCGATGAACGCAGGTGCAGCGCCGCTGTCAGGCAATATTTCGGCGCATCTCGCCAGCGTCGGCTTCGTCGATGTGCTGACCACGAAAGTATCCGGCACCCGGGGCAAGCTGAACGCGAAGTTCACGTTCTCGGGCACGACGACGAAGCCCGGTGTCGACGGCGAGCTCGCGCTGGCGGGTTTCGCGACCGAAGTGCCGTCGGCCGGGCTGAAATTGCACGACGGCAACATCAGCGTGCGCTCGCGCGACGGCGAGAACTTCGACATCGACGGTACCGTCGCGGGCTCCGAAGGCAAGCTCGCGATCAAGGGCAACGCCGGCATCGCGCCGGATGCGCCGATTGCGATCACGCTCAAGGGCGAGGATTTTCTTGCCGCCGACATTCCCGGTGCAAAAGTACACATTTCTCCGGATCTGAAACTCGATCGCGATGCGAAGCACTTTGTCATCACCGGTTCGATCGGCGTGCCGCAGGCGGCGGTCGATCTGGCCAAGCTGCCTGGCGGCGGTGCGCTTGCGACTCCGTCGCCCGACATCGAGCTGGTCGGCGAGAAACCGCGCGCGGCCGCGCCGACCTCGCCGATTGCAGTCGATATCGCGGTGAAGCTCGGCGCCGGCGAAAAGCTCGCGATGGATCTGCGCCAGGGCTCGGAGGTGCATCTGGTCGGCTTCGGTCTCAACGCCGATCTAGCCGGACAACTGGCGATCTCCGAGCTGCCCGGGCGCGAACCGATTGGTCGCGGCCAGGTGCAGTTGAACGGCACGTACAAGGCGTATGGCCAGGATCTGAAAATCGAACAGGGCCGATTGCTGTTCGCCGGCACGCCGGTCGAGAATCCGGGACTCGACATTCGCGCGACACGCGGCTTCAGCGATCCGCAAGTCACTGTCGGGCTGCAGGTGCGCGGCACGGCGCTGAAGCCACAACTGACGGTGTTCTCCTCGCCGGCGATGGAACAATCCGACGCGCTGTCCTATCTCGTCGCCGGCAAGCCGCTGTCGGCGCTGAGAGGCGGCGAGGGCAACGCAGTGTCCAGCGCTGCCTCCGCGCTCGGCACGGCGGGTGGCGATCTGCTCGCGAAAAGCATCGGCACGAAAATCGGCCTCGATGACGTCGGCATCGCCGAGTCTTCCAGCGTCGGCGGCGCGGCGCTGACCGTCGGCAAATATCTTTCGCCGCGGGTTTACATGAGCTATGGCGTGGGCTTGTTCACGCCGGGCCAGGTCGTGACCCTGCGCTACAAGCTCACGCGCCTGTTCAACTTCGAACTGGCGAATGGCACGCTGTCGAGCCGCGCCGGATTTAACTACAAAGTGGAAAAGTGAACGCGTGGGCGCTGCGTCATTCGATGATCGCCAATGATTCGCCCGCTGCAAAAACGCCGATTTGCGCCGCCTGCGTGAAACCATCGCGATGAAGCGCGGCCAGCACCGCATCCACAGCCCCCGCGGTGCAGGCGATGAGCAGGCCGCCGGACGTTTGCGGATCGCACAGCAGCGCCTGTTGCGCCGCACCGATGCTGGTTCCCAGTTGCACAGCGTTGCTGCAGGCCGACCAGTTGCGTGCCGAGGCGCCGGTCACGATGCCGCTCGCGGCCAGGTTCAGGGCATCGTCGAGCAGCGGCACGTCGCGCATGCGCAGACGCGCGCTCAAGTTCGCGCCACGACACATTTCCAGCAGATGACCGAGCAGGCCGAAGCCGGTGACGTCAGTGAGCGCGTGCACACCATCGATCTGTGCGAGTGCCGCGCCGACGCGATTCAACTGCGTCGTCGTTTCGATCATCGCGCGATAACCGGCGGCGCCGAGCTGGCCCTTTTTCAGCGCCGCCGAAAGTATGCCGACCCCGAGCGGCTTGCCGAGCACGAGCGCGTCGCCGGCACGTGCGTCGCTGTTGCGCTTGAGCTGGGCCGGATGCACCACCCCAATCGCGGCAAGTCCGTAGATCGGCTCGACCGAATCGATGCTGTGGCCGCCGGCGATCGGGATGCCGGCGTCGGCGCATACTGCCTGGCCACCACGCAAAATGTCGCGGATCGTTTCCGGCGGCAGTACGTTGATCGGCATACCGACGATCGCGAGTGCGAACAGGGGCGTGCCGCCCATCGCGTAGATGTCGGATAGCGCATTGGTCGCCGCGATGCGGCCGAAGTCGAATGGATCATCGACGATCGGCATGAAAAAATCCGTCGTCGCGACGATGGCCTGTTCGTCATTGAGCTGATAGACGGCGGCATCATCGGCAGTTTCGGTGCCGACCAGCAGATGTTCGAACGCGCGCGCCGACGGCGCGTCGCGCAGCAGCTCGGCGAGCACGCCAGGCGCGATCTTGCAGCCGCAACCACCACCGTGGGAAAGCGAAGTCAGGCGCGGAGTCGTTGGAGAAGCGGCGGTGTCGGTCATGATCTGCATTCCGTTTCCAGCAAGAATGGCGGAAGGCAGCAGGAGTCGAACCTACCCGGGAACGACTGACGTCCCCAACCGGGTTTGAAGCCCGGCCGCATCACCGGATGCGACTACCTTCCTCAAAAAAAACCTTCGCGCTCGCCGCGCAATCGGTGCGCGTCACGCACGCGCCGAGTGTAGCCAACGCGGTCGAAGAACTCCAAGATCTGGATCGCGCGTTTGCGGCCGATGCCAAGGCGATCGCGAAACGCCGCTGCGGTCAAATCGCCGTGTTCGTCGGTCAGCTGCGCGGCGATGACGGCGAGCTCGCGCACGCGCCCGGTCGGGTAGAACAGGTCGGGCACGATCTGATGCACAGCGCCGCTGCGCGCCAGCTTGCGCAGCGTGCCGCGCACCTCGGCCTCCGCGGCAGACGCGGTTTTTGCCAGATCGCGTACCCACGGCGGATCGAATGCGCCGGCGTCGAGCAGCGGCGCGAGCTTGTCCGCGAGCAGCGACTCCTGCGCCGACATCGCGACGCGATGTTCGGGCAGATGCAACCAGGATCCGTTGCGGGCGATGCAGCGCTCGGCGACGAGTTCGTCGACGAGTGCGCGCCACGGCGACTCGGGCATCGTCGGCGCGGCCATGCGGCGCAAACGCGTGATCTCCACGCCCGGATCTTCAGGCGAGCTGACATGGAATGTGCCGAGTGCGGCAAGCGTGGCGTCGCGCAGTTCGCCCCGGCGCGTCTGCGCGATGACGTGAGCATGCGGTTTCGTCGCGAACATGTGCGCGTCGGCCGGCAACACCAGTGCGCTGCCCGGCAACGCCGCAATGCGTTCGAGATCGTTCAATGCGAAGCCAAATCGCGCGTGTTGCAAAAGCGCCGCAACATCGCCGTCTTCGAGCATGACCTCGATCGCGTTGAGCCAACGCATGCGTTCGACGCTGCGCCGCTTGCGCGCCGGCGCGTTCGCGTCGAGCACGCGCCCGCCGCCGAGCGTGTGCCGCGCCTGCGCGTCGCGCATGAGCAGGCGATCGCCGGTTGCCGCGCAGACCGCCTCGTCGAACACGAGTTGTGCGCGCGCCGTAGCGCCCGGCGCGAGCACGGCGTGGTCGAGCGGCACGACGTGCGCAAGCCGATGCGCTGTACCGAGATGGACGTGCACCGGCGTCCAGTTATGCAGCGGCGGCGCGCCGCCGAGCACGCGCAAGCGCACGTCGATCCGCGGACTCGGCACGAATGCGCGCGCATCGGCGAGCCAGTCGCTGCGCGCTAGCTCGGCTTTTTCGACGCCGGCGAGATTGATCGCGCAACGTTGGCCGGCCACACCGACGTCGCTTTGGCGATGGTTCGCGTGGATGCCGCGCACACGCACGCTGCGGCCTTGCGGCATCACATTGACCGTATCGCCGACGTGCACTTCACCGGCGTACGCAGTGCCGGTGACGACGGTGCCGTGTCCGGCCAGCGTGAAGACGCGGTCGATCGCCAAGCGAAACAGACCGGCGCAGTTGCGCAGCTTGGAAGCAACCGCGGCGGCGTACAGATGCTCGCGCAGCGCGGCGAGTCCGCCGTCATCTGCACGCAGCGTGTTGACCACAAATATCGGCGCGTTGCGCAAAACAGTCTCGTCGAGCAGTGCGTCGATTTCGCTGCGCACGGCCTCGATACGTGCGGTGTCGACGCGATCGCTTTTGGTAATTGCGACGACAGCGCGACTGACGCCGAGCAAATCGAGTATCGCCAGATGTTCGCGCGTCTGCGGCATCACGCCGTCGTCGGCGGCAACGACGAGCAGGGCGTAGTCGATGCCGTTCGCACCGGCCGCCATCGTGTGGATCAGCTTTTCATGGCCCGGCACGTCGACGAACCCGAGCATGTCGCCGTTGCTTAGCAGCACATAGGCGTAGCCGAGCTCGATCGAAATGCCGCGTTCTTTTTCTTCCTTGAGCCGATCGGTATCGATGCCGGTCAGCGCGCGCACCAGCGTGGTCTTGCCGTGGTCGATATGGCCGGCGGTGCCGATGATCACGACAAATCTTCAGTGCGACAGCGCGGCCAACTGCGCGACGAACTCGACCTCGTCCGCTTCATCGAGGCAACGCAGATCCAGCCACAATGTTTTGTCGGCGAGCCTGCCGAGCATGGGCCGCGCCAGCGCACGCAACGTCGTCTCGAGCCGCACGAGACCGCCGCCTTTTGGTTTGGCTGGCCGAATCGCCAAGCCGTGGCTCGGCAAAGCATCAACGGGCAGCGCTCCGCTGCCGATCTGGCTCGTCATTGCGACGGGGCTGACAATGAACTGGGTGCCGACCGCGTGCTGCAGTGCCGGCTGCAGACGCGCAGCCTGCACGGCAATCGATTCCGCGTTCCGCGTCAACACACGCAAGGCAGTGAGTCGCTCGGATAGAAATTCCGGCGCGCGATACAGCTTCAGCACCGCTTCGAGAGCGGCGAGCGTCATCTTGTCAGCGCGCAGTGCACGCTTGAGCGGATTTTTCTTGAGCTTGGCGATCAGGTCGGCGCGGCCGACGACGATCCCGGCTTGCGGTCCGCCGAGCAGCTTGTCGCCGCTGAAGGTGACGAGATCGGCGCCGGCCGCTATGGTTTCGCACACGGTCGGCTCTTTCGGCAGCCCAAAGCGCGACAGATCGACGAGCGAGCCGCTGCCGAGATCCACGGCGAGCGGAACCGCGCGCGCGCAAGCGAGCGCGGCAAGTTCCGCGATCGCAACGGCGTGCGTGAAACCGCTGATTGCATAGTTGCTGGTGTGCACTTTCATCAGCAAGCCGGTGCGGTCCGTTATTGCGTTCGCGTAGTCAGCCACGTGCGTGCGGTTGGTCGTGCCGACTTCCGCAAGTTTCGCACCGGCGCTGCGCATGACATCGGGAATGCGGAATGCGCCGCCGATCTCGACGAGCTCGCCGCGCGAGACGATGCATTCGCGACGCGCCGCAAACGTATTGAGCACCAGCAGCACCGCGGCCGCATTGTTGTTGACGATCGTGGCAGCTTCCGCACCGGTCAGTTCGTGCAGCAGCTCGGCGACAAGATTGTCGCGATCGCCGCGTTTGCCCGTGGCGAGGTCAAATTCGAGATTGATCGGCGCGCGCAGCGCGTGCACGACGGCTTCGATCGCTGCCTCGGGCAGCGGGCTGCGGCCCAGGTTCGTGTGCAGCACGGTGCCGGTGAGATTGAACACGGTGCGTAGATTCGGGCGATCGCGACGTTGCAGCTCCGCATCCACTGCGTGCGCGATCGCATCCACAGTGAGCTGCGCCGCATCGAGCACGCCCGTTCGCGCCTGCGCGCGCAGGCCATCCAGATGTCTGCGCAGCACGCGCGTGATGTTGTCGTGGCCGCAGCGTGCGAGCAGCGCGGCAAATGCCGCGTCGCGCAACAGGCGATCGAGCGAGGGAATCCGTTCCGCGCTGGCGTGCATCGATCAGCCCTGTGGCGCCGCCTGCCACAACAGTGGATTGCCGCTGGCGCGATGAAAGCCCTTTTCGCTCAACAATACGTCGAGTGCGAGCGTCGCCACATCGTCGACGACCGGATCCACGGCGATGTCGTTTTCCTGATAGACGATCTTGCGATAGCTGTTGCATTCGTCGCAGGTTTCGGCGCGCACCGCGACGTCTTTTACTGCGGCGGCATTTTCGATCGCGTCGTGGGCGAGCAGGCTGTGATACGCCACATGCTTGCCATCGGCGCCACAGCTGCTGCATTGCGCGCGCACCATGTGCCACTGCGTTTCGCACAGCGCGCAATGCAGGTAGCGATGACCCTGGTACGGCGGGTTCGCGCAAACGATGCTCGCGACCGGCAGCGAGCCGCACAGCGGGCAAACGCCGGGCACGTCGAGCAAGCGCACGTGCTCCGGGTTTTCGAACGCGGCGCCCAGCGCAACCCAATACACCTGCAACGCTGCCATGATGATCGGCGCGGTCGCGACATCGATCGCATCGTGTTGCGCCGCGAGCAACGCGTTCGCCCGCGCATCGAGTTGTTCTTCCGGCGTCGCGATGATCTGTTTGCCGATGTCCGCGACGCCTCGCGGCAGCGCCGTGTTGGCCGCGACTTCGGCGGCGAGCGCGCGCAGCGACGCCAGCCATTGCGCATCGCGCGGCCAACTGGTTGCCGGAAACGGCGGCATGCCGAATTCCGCCGCGCGCGCGATCTGCTCAGGCGACGCCAGGCGCGGCTGGAAATGCGCCATCACCTGCTGTTGCGCACCAGCAACGGCGGCAAGAAATTGCAGGTAGCCGTCAAGCGCTCCGCCTTGCGCGAGCGCGCGCAGACGCGTCGCGCGCTCGGTGAACACGCGTGTACGGTCAGGCAGGCGCACCCGTGGGATCGAGCGCGAAGCGAGCGTTTCGATCTGACCGCGTTCGAGAATGCGTTGCGCCATACCGCTCATGCTACGGGAATCTCGACCGCAAAGTAACGGTTGGCAGGACTTGACGAGAATCGGGGCGTGGGAGTAGTTCACGAGTTCCTCGCTGACGTGATGTTTGAATCGATTAGTTGATTGGCGTCAATTGCCCGGGCGCGCAAAGGATTAGCTTTCTCGCTGCAGCCGTCCCACTCCTCAGGAGCGCCGTCATGTTTGCCCATACTGCCAAACCACCCATCATGCACCGCGCCATCGTGCTCGCCGGGCTTGCCGGCGCCTTGGCGGAAGTAATTTGGGTCGCGCTGTACAGCGTATTCATGCCGCTCAGCGGTAATGAGGTCCTGCGTCAAATCACGGCGAGCATTTTTCCGGGAATGACGGCATCGGCGTGGGCGCCTACGCTCGGTCTTGCAATCCACTTCGCGCTGGGAGTGCTTGTCGCTTACGCGTTCGGCCTGCTGGTCTGGCAGTCGTTTGCGAAGCGGTTGGGTATGGGGCCCACACTAGCAACGGCGCTACTTGTCCTGGTTGCTATCTGGACATTCAACTTTTTTGTGCTGTTGCCGGTCGTGAACGCCAAATTCATCGGGCTCATGCCTTACGCCGTGACGTTTGCGTCGAAGGCACTGTTCGGCGTTGCAATGGGTACTGTGCTGAACTTGTTTGCGATCGAAACCAGTGCGGAAGTCGATGTGACTCCACTCGCAACGGGGCCACGAAGTCTCGTGCACGACTGAAATCCGCGGTCGCTACAGCGTGTGCTCGGTCCTGATTGGCGGTGCACCTGCTGGTCGAATCTAAGTACCGCCGTCGACAAACACGGTTTTCGCGCCGTTCTTTTCGTAAGTGACATTTACCGTGCGCCCGACGGCCCGAGTTCGATGCACCGTTCCTGCCGGTATGACAACGCTTTGCCATTCGGCAAGTTCTATGCGGCCACCGCCACCGAGGTCGATTTGCAGCGTTCCCGCCACTACGATGAATAGTTCGTCGGAATCCGGATGGAGATGCCAGCGATACTCGCCTTCGAACACCGATAACCGCATGCAGTCGTTGTTGACATTGAACAAGACCTGGTTGCGATAGGACTCCGTTACTGCGGCTTGTTCCACGCGGATGTCAACTACAGCCAGAGCAGGATGGCATGCGGTCTGCGCCGAGTATTCTTGTGCGGAAGGAAACCGGGACTCCATGCGAACACTCCAGTTTGTATTACGGCTTTTCCCAATAATAGGTTACTGCAGCCGACCTGAGACGTTTTGGTCAAGGTGAACCCGAGTATTGGCCCTTCGTTCTGGAGCAGTTGAGCTAGACTGAGAGAACCACGAACGACTTGCGTTATATCCACGCAATAGCGTTGCCTCAGCCGTTCGCGACAGGCCAGTGCGGACAGAGTTTTCTGCTTAACCAACGAGACAGGGATAGAGCTATCTCATGGACCACATCCGATTGAGTTCGCTGATAGCAGCATTGCTGCTCACCGCCACCGCATCAGCACAAATCACCGGCACTGCGAGGGGCATCGGCGCTGCCCAGGTCGATGCGATCTATCCGGATATCGAAAAGCTCTACATGGATCTGCACCGCAGTCCAGAACTCGCGTTCCACGAGCAACGCACGGCGGCGACGCTCGCGGCGCGCGTGAAGGCATTGGGCTTCGAGGTAACAACCGGAGTCGGTGGTACGGGCGTCGTGGCGATCTTGAAGAACGGTCCGGGACCGGTTGTGATGTTGCGCACTGAACTCGATGCGTTGCCGATCGAGGAGAAAACCGGCTTGGCGTTCGCGAGCACAGCGACGACGAAGAACGACGCCGGTGAAACCGTGCCGGTGTCGCATATGTGCGGACACGATCTGCATATGTCGGCGTGGGTCGGCACTGCGGAACTGATGGCGAACAATCGCGAGCGCTGGCACGGCACGTTGATGCTGGTCGGGCAACCCGCCGAGGAAATTGTCGCCGGTGCGACGGCGATGATCCGAGATGGCTTGTTCACGCGTTTTCCGAAGCCGGACCTCGCGCTCGGCGTGCACGATGAGATGAGCCTGCCGGCGGGCGTGATCGGTTTCCACTCCGGTTACTTCCGCGCCAACTCGACCGGTCTCGACATGACCGTCTACGGCAAAGGCGGTCACGGCGCTTATCCGCAGAGTGCGATCGATCCGGTGGTGATCGCCGCGCGCATCGTGCTCGGCCTACAGACAATTGTCTCGCGCGAGAACGATCCGAACGACCCTGCGGTGATCACGGTCGGCAGCATCCACGGTGGCAGCGCTTCGAACATCATTCCGGACCAGGTGAAACTGCAGATTACCGTGCGCTCGCTCGATCCCGCCGTGCAGAAACGCCTGCTCGCCGCGATCGCGCGCGTCGCCAAGGGCGAGGCACTCGTCGCCAACGCGCCGAAGGAACCGCTGATAGAGACCAAGTCCAACACCGATGCCGTCTACAACGATCCCGAATTGACCCGGCGCATGGTCGCTGCCGCGCGCGCTGCGCTCGGCGCCGAAAAAGTCGTCGAGATGCCCGCGCAGATGGGCGGGGAGGATTTCTCGCAATTCGGACTCGCCGGTGTGAAAGCCGTGCTCTTGCACATCGGTGCTGTCGATGCGGCGAAGTTGGAGGCGTCGCACAAATCAGGGACACCGCTTCCTGGCGTGCATTCGCCGCTGTGGGCGCCGGAGCGTGAACCCACGCTCAAGGCGGCGATGGCCGCAGAGGCCGCGATCTTGATGGACTTGATGAAAGACGGTTAGCCCCGCTTCCTGGAGCATGTTCAAATAGCGTCGGGCACAACGACGTTTGTTTACATGCTTTAGATCTTCCACCGATTCCAGTGATCCTACTGCGGAGAAATACGTGCCAGGCTTTTCGGTTGTCACGTTCGTCCTTATTCTTCTTGTCGCATCGCTGGTCGCGATCATCTCGCGGCGATTCAAGGTCAGCTACAGCGTCGGCCTCGTCGTCGCCGGCATTGTGATCGCTGTCTTGCCGAGCGGCGTCGAACTTCCGTTGACGCGCGACTTGATCTTCAACATTTTCCTTCCGCCTCTCGTATTCGAAGCGGCGATGCAGTTGCGCTGGAAGCCGTTCTGGCGCGATCTACCGGTTACAGCTGTACTGGCATTCCCCGGCGTGGTGCTGGCGGCAGCCGTAGTCGCCGTTGGGATGCACTTTTTGATCGGATGGCAATGGCTGGGTGCAGCGCTGTTCGGCGTGCTGATTGCCGCGACCGATCCGGTATCCGTCATCGCTACCTTCAAGGAAATCGGAGTCGACCGGCGGCTCAGCGGCATGGTGGAGTCAGAAAGCTTGTTGAATGACGGTGCAGCAGCGGTTGGATTTGCGCTGTTGATGGTGATCGCCAGTGGTGGCGCGCTGTCGCCGCTTTCCACCTCGGCGTTGCTGTTGTGGTCGGTAAGTGGGGGCGTCTTGGCTGGTGTCGTTGTTGCAGGCGCTTCCCTTCTAATCGCTGGGCGCACCGCCGATCACCTCGTGGAGATCACGCTCACAACGGTGGCAGCGTACGGTTCGTTCCTGCTCGCAGAACACTTTCAAGCATCGGGCGTCCTGGCGTCGCTGACGGCAGGGCTTATGGTCGGCAACCTCGGTTGGAAACGAACCATCAGCGAAGGCGGTCGCGCTCACGTGTTGGCGTTCTGGGAGTACGCGGCGTTTCTCGCGAACTCATTCGTTTTCATACTTATTGGCGAGCATGAAGCGCACGCTGGCAACAAGCTGCTCAGTTGGGCGGCATTTGCCGCCATTGCACTGGTGCTCCTGGGACGCGTGATCGCGGTCTATCCATTGTGTCTAGCGTTTTCGCGATCAAGGCTTGCGGTGCCTGTGCACCACCAGCACGTGCTCTTCTGGGGCGGGTTGCGTGGCGCCCTTGCATTGGCGCTTGTGCTTGCGCTTCCAGAAACCATTCCTGAGCGAGGCGAAATCGTTGTGACCGCTTTCGCGGTGGTCGCCTTCTCTATTTTTGTACAAGGCATCACAATGCCGCTGCTGGTTCGCAGGCTTGGCCTGCTGGAGGGAGCTACCTCTGAAAACAAATTCGATGCTGCGGATTGAACCTACGCAGAATGTTGGATCGAGTCGTGCGTCGCCAGGGATATTCCGGTAGCCCGGACACTGCACGACCCTAAACGGACTCTCGCCAGCGGCAGGTTCGCTGAACTCAAAAAAATTTGGTCGGGTAGAGCTAGCAATAGCCAATAGGACGTTCGTCCTCCGATATCTCAGGACGAACGGTAGTTCTGCAACCGGCCGCCATTCAGCTTGTCTGCGCCATTCTGCATCTGACAAATCCCACCAACGGAAAGGGGGGCATATCATGATGCCGATCGCACGCTCAGTGTTGTTTACGGTTCTCGCGCTAGCCATGGGCAACGTCGTGGCCGCCGCGCACAAAACGCCTCCCACCTCCAGGTCCAGCGTCGCCCTTAATCAGGGCGAGGTCGCGCGCTGGCCCGGAATCGCCGCGAAAAGTTGCGTGCTCGGTGCCAAGAAATATCCGGCCGTGGATTCCGTGTGCTACTACCCGTTCGATGTCGAGGCAAGACCCGGTCGTTACGCGATCGCCGCCGTGGATCAGGACGGCAAGCTGCACCACGCTGTGGCGATCGTTGGCAAGGTCGAACGCCCCAAGGTTGACATCAACCTGCCCGACGATACCTACATCAACATATCACCGGAAAATCAGAAGCGCGCGTTGCTTGAGCGCGAAGCGGTGCTCAAATTGTTCGCCGCGAAGATCGAGGCGCCGCGTTTTTCGCTACCACTCGGTGCACCGGCAAAGCCATTGCCGAAGAACGAGAACGACTTCGGCAGCCTGCGCACATTCAACGGCAAAATCGAAAGCCAACATACCGGGCGCGACTATCCGGTAAACGAGGGCAGCCCGATCAGGGCGATTGCCGACGGCACGGTCGTGCTCGCCGAGGAACACTTTCTGACCGGCAATAGCGTCTATATCGATCACGGCGACGGCATGGTCAGCACGAGTTTCCATATGTCTGCGATCGCGGTACAGCCGGGCGATCAGCTCAAACGTGGCGACGTCATCGGCAAAGTGGGCGGAACCGGCCGCGCGAGCGGCGCGCACCTGCACTTAGGGATTCGCTGGCTCGCAGCGCGTGTGGATCCGCAACCGTTGCTGGACAGTCCTTTGCAGTTGCACGACGTCGGCGACAACCCCGCCGAAAGCGAACGCAAGGACGAGAAAGCGAAAGCCGAGCCGAAGGAATCCAATCAATCCATCAAGCGCGATGACGAAGGCTAAAAGAGGCTGCCTAAGCGAGTTCAGTACGACATCGTCGGGCGAGAGTCGACCCAGTCCGGTCAAGCCATGAACGGCAGCTTCGGAGACGATCCTGGCAGGACATTCGTTGTGTGACATCTCGGTTTGATGTACTTTCAAACGCCGGGGGCCGGAGCACTTCCGGCGGGAGTCGCCATACCATGCGCAACGCACGCAACACCAAAGTTGCCGGCGCAGGATTGCTTTTCGCGATGGCATCCAGTGCCTTCGCGTCCGACGGCGTCACCGGACTGCCTGGGGATGTTACGCCATTGCTTTCGATGGCCGGCGTCTGGCAACCCGTAAGAGATGCCTACATTACGCAAACGAACAGCGGAATAGTGGCGAACGATCCGTCGCACCTGTTGCCGCTCGGCCCCGAAGGCCGTGAAGGACGCGTCATCAACGGATGGCCGCTCGGTGGCGCCAATGCGCCCGCCACGACACCTGTCGATATCGCCATCTTCGCGCAGGATGCGAACGGGAACATGTCCCTGGCCACGCAGAACTTCGTATCGGACCCGCAGGTCAACGGCGGCCAGTCCGTAATCATTGCCGACTTCAATGGCGACAGCAGACCCGACATCTTCCTGGGGGCGCACAATGAATCGCCGTTCCTGCCCATGCCTTCGACGGCCTATCTTTCCAACGATACGGGAACGTTCACCAAGATGCGGCTGAACGACTTCGTCTGCGAACATGGCGCGAATCTGTTCTACCGGAACGGCAAACCCATCGTCAATGGCTGCACGATCGGCCCACCCACGACCGATCAAGCTCCGTTCTATGAGTGGAATGGGAGTGGCTTCGTCGAAACGACGAACCACGCAGCGTGCATGCATTCCGCGGTCGGCGACTTCCGCAACGATGGGAAGCTGGAGACCGTGCTCGGAGAATCCATACAAGGCCCCGGTTATAACATCCAGTACAACATCACCGGAACGTTCGTACTTTACGGTATGGACGGCAATCGACTGATTGAACCGCCGTCGTTCATTGCCACTCCCTACTTCAATGACAAGCCGGAATACAGCGAGTACGTGAGCGTCATCATCCCCGGCGCAAATCCGACACATACGTACCGCGTCTGGGCCGACGATTTCAACTACGACGGAAACCTCGATCTAGTTGCGGAGGAATCCATCTGGACAGAGCAGGGTGCCGCCGTCTCGATGCTGCAGATGCTGCAGGGTCACGGCGACCTGACTTTCAGCGACGTCACCGATGTACTGAACCCGGACTATGTCAAGAAAACAGTCGAGATGGACTACGAGATGGACATACTCGATCTCGACCACAGCGGGATCAGCTCGTATCTAAGCGGCGCGGGCGACGACCTGAATCGCCACGACTTGTCGACGCACAACAACTTCGTCTTCGTCAACGACGGCACGGGCAGGCTGAGATATGCGTTGCGCGATTACTTCGTGAAGATCGCGCCACAAATCGTTTCATTCGTGGGCCAGAAGTTGAACATTCCGCTTGGTGCGCTCGTGCCGAAGTTCAGGGGTTACCGAACTCCCGACGGACGCCTGAACTTCCTCGCGGAAATCCTCCTGTACGGCAGTACGACGAAGTTCGCGTTCGTCAATGTACCGCTGCGCATCGACCTGAGCACGATGTATACCGCACCGATCACTGTGACCGACCGCAACCGCAGCCAGCACATCCGCACGTTCGCCGGTGACGATACGATCCATGCTGGCCCGCACACTGGCTCTGGCAGCATCGATGGGGGGCTTGGCTCCAACACCGTCGTCTACTCGGGACCACGCTCCAACTATTCGATAGCATTGGACGGATCGACTTACGTCGTGACCGACAATGTGGGCAATGATGGCGTCGACCATCTCACGCGAATACAGCACCTGCAGTTTTCCGATCAGGCTATCGACCTGAGCGGCGGTGTCATTATCGACTCGGGATTTACCGGCGCCTGGTTCGACCCGAACCAGAGCGGGCATGGTCTCTTTCTGGAAGTACTACCCGGCGATCAGTTGCTGGCCTGGTGGTTCACGTTCGACCCGGCAGGCAAACATCAGGCGTGGTTTGGTGGCGTCGGGCCGATTGCGGGCACCGACGCGACGGTCGTTGCAGCCTCGACCACAGGCGGCCGCTGGATTCCGAATTTTGATCCAAGTAAGATCGTGAATAGTCTCTGGGGAACGCTGAAATTCACTTTCAGTGACTGCAATCATGGCAGGGTGGACTTCGATTCGGGTGTTTCGGGTTACGCCAGCGGACACATGGATCTGACGCGGTTGACGTTACCGGCCGGATTGGCTTGCCCGGCAACCAGCACGCCGGCTGATCCAAACTTCAAGTCATTCAGCGGCGCCTGGTTCGATCCCCAGCAGAGCGGCCACGGGCTGTTCCTCGAATCGCTGCAAGGCGACCAACTTCTCGCGTGGTGGTTCGCGTTTGATCCATCCGGAAATCCGGCGTGGTTCGGAGGTGTCGGACCGGTTGTGGAGGGTACTGCCGTTGTTCCTGCAGCCATTACGACCGGCGGTCGCTGGATCCCGAATTTCGATCCAACCAAGATCGTAAACACGTTGTGGGGCACGTTGACGTTTACTTTCAGCGATTGCAATCACGGCCGAGTGGAATTCGACTCATCGATAGCAGGCTACGGCTCCGGCCACATGGACTTGACGCGACTGACGTTGCCGGCTGGGCTTTCGTGCCCCTGAAAGTCCGCCAGTTTGCAGACAATCGCAAATAAGTAGAGACGCGCAATGCGCGGATTACGCGGGAAGGTCACCATAATGGTTCTCGCAGTCGCGTCCTGGGCGTCTGCAGTGAACGCCGCCGACGTAGTGGTTTCCAGCTGTACCAAAGCCGGCTTCGCCGCAGCATTCAATTCGGCCAATGGCAGCGGAGGCGGAACCATCACTTTCAGCTGCACTGGAACAATTGCAGTCACCAGCGCGTATCAGGTCAATAGCGCTCTAAGAATCGACGGCGGCAACAAAATCACATTCGACGGCGGAAACAGCACAAGCCTGTTTTACGTAAACAACGGAAAGAGCCTGACCCTTCTGCGATTGCATCTACAGCATGCCGCCGCTGGCGCGGCAGTCGACAACTACTACGGAAGCGTGACTGTTGCCGAGTCGACATTCGATCACAATTCCGCCGGAGCTTTCTATGGAGGTGGTGCGATCCACAGCAACGGCGGTGATTTGGCTATTTATTCCACTACGTTCACCAGTAACAGCGCGGGGATCGGTGGTGCCATCGAAAATTTCAACGGGCCGACCTACGTATTCAACTCAACTTTCACGGGAAATACGGCGAGCGATGGTGGCGGCGCAATCTGGAGCAACTTCCTGATATCAGCAGTGAGTAGCACGTTCACCACGAATCAATCGAGCGCAGGCGAAGGTGGTGCGATTTCTGGCGGTCCGACCTTGTTCGTCGACAGGAGCCAATTCACTGGCAACACCGCTGGAACAACCGGTGGCGCGATCAATTTTGCTGGCGACGCGGGCACGATCGCGTACTCGACTTTCGCCGCCAATCATTCCGGTCAGCACGGCGGCGCCGTATATAGTGAAGGCGCGCTGACATTAGGCAACGCCACATTCCAGGGCAACTCGGTACTTTCCGGTGCCACCTATGCAGGCGGTGCGATCTACGAAACGACCTATTCACCAAGCCAAGCCAACACTGTTACTTACGTCACCGTCTCCGGAAACGGTGCACCCTCTTTGGCAGGCGGTATCTATCACACGGGCGCAAGTGGCAGCCTGACCGTCGGCCATTCGATCATCGCCGGCAATAGCGGAGGAAATTGTGGCGGGACCCTGGTCACCGGGGGATATAACCTCGCCGACGACTCGGGCTGCGCCGGTTTCTTTGGCGGCACTGACAAGTCGAATGCTGCGTTGCCGCTCGCCACGCTGGCCAACAACGGCGGGCCCACCCTCACCATGCTGCCCCTTCCGGGTAATCAGGCCATCAATTTTGTGCCCCCTGCAAATTGTGGATACGTTTACGACCAACGCGGCGGCGTGCGTCCTGCAGGAGGCAACTGCGACAGCGGAGCCGTGGAGCTCAATGCGATAATCGACGAGATATTTCAGGACGGTTTTCAATTCCGATAACTGGCCGGGAGTGCCAACTGCCGCAAACGACCCTGTGCAGTCATTCGCGAATGGCAGCTATTCGAATACATGGCGTTGCACCCCCAAGCCGAATAGAACTTGCGGAAGTGAACGTCCGGACGTAGCGGCTCGGATAATTAAAAGCCCCCTGTTTTCTCTATCGCTGGCGAACTGGCTTGGCTAGACTCTGCGTGGGTTGTCCAGAGGCTGGCGGGTGGACGTTTTTTTCGAGCGCCTGAAGCAACGCAAGATCGTGCAGTGGACACTGGCCTACGCCGCCGCCGCTTTCGCGCTGCTGCAGGGAATGGACATCATCGCCCAGCGCTTCGGCTGGCCGGAGTCGATCGAACGCGGGCTGATCGTTGCGCTGGCCATCGGTTTGCTCATCACGGTCGTGCTGGCCTGGTATCACGGCGATCGCGGCGCGCAGCGCGTCACCGGGACGGAGTTGCTGATACTCGCGCTGTTGCTGGCGTTCGGAGGTGGTTTGTTGTGGCGGATGGAGGGTGCGCTGCCGAACATGACCACGACAGAAAATGCGAAACCACTGGGCACGTCGTCGACGCCAATCCGGGACAAGTCCATCGCCGTGCTGCCGCTCAGCAACGAAAGCGGCGAGAAGGATCAGCAATATTTTTCCGATGGCTTGTCGGAGGACCTGATTACCGCACTGTCGCAGTTCGCCGGATTGAAAGTGATCGGCCGCAACTCATCGTTCCAGTTCCGCGACACGAAACTGCCCAGCGCTGCGCTCGGGCAGGCGCTCGGCGTCGCGCATCTGCTGGAAGGCTCGGTGCGCCGTGCGGGCGACGTGGTACGCGTCAGCGCGATGCTGGTCAACGCCGTCGACGGCAGCACGTTGTGGTCCCAGCACTACGACCGTCCGTACAAGGACCTGTTCGCGTTGCAGGACGACATTACCCGCTCGGTCGCCGATGCGTTGAAGGCGAAGCTGCTCGAAGGCGGCGGCGCGGTGGTGCAGAGCGAGCGTCCCCCCAGCGGCAATCTCGAGGCCTGGAATGCGTGGTCGCGCGGCCGCTTTTATGATGCTGGGATCAACGCCGCGGATGAGCGCACGGCGATCGGTTTTTACGAACAAGCCATCGCTCTGGATCCACGCTATGCGCGTGCCTATGCCAGTCTGGCTGTTACGTGGTCGACGCTCGGCGGCACCTTCCTCAGCGGCGAAGAACAGCGGCAGGCTTACGTCAAGGCGCGGGCTGCGGTAGCCGAGGCGCTGCGGCTGGATCCGGATATTGCGGCCGCGCGCGCTGCGCACGGGCTGTTGCTACAGTGGATGGATTTCAACTGGATCGGTGCCGAAGCCGAATACCGGCGCGCCGTGGAACTGGCACCGGCAGACGCCCTGTCACGCTTCACTCTTGCCAGGCTGACGGGCGCGCTCGGCCATGTTCGGCAGGCGATACCGATGCTACGTGAAGCGATAACGATCGATCCACGCAATGGCGGCGCCTGGAACTGGCTGGGCTGGCATCTTGCGGCGGTCGGCCAATTCGAAGAAGCAGAGCAAGCCACGCGCACAGCCGTCAAGGTTGCGCCGGGCAGCGAGTTTGTCGCGGCCGCACTTGTACTTATCCAGGTACAGCGCAGCGAAACCTCCGCCGCGCTGACCACCGCGCAGCAAATTCCACCCAACATCTGGCGCGACATCGCACTTGCCTTTGCCGCTCAGGGCGGCGGCGACCGCGCCGCAGCCGATGAGGCAGTGAACCATCTAATCGAAACGAGCGCCGACGGCTCAGCCTACCAGATCGCCGAGTTGTACGGTTTGCGCAAGGACCCGGACAACATGTTCAAATGGCTGGATCGCGCTTGGGTCACTCGCGACGCGGGCATTGGCAGACTGCTCACCGATCCTTTCATTCTCCGCTATCGCGACGATCCGCGCTTTGCGGCGTTCTGCGCGAAAGTGGGACTGCCTGCCACGACTGACGCTCACGCAATGCTTTGAAGCAGAGATCGATACGTGACCCTGACTCCTGTATCACGCCGCCGCTTTGTCGCCACGCTCGGCGCCGCCTCATGTGCGCAATTCGCTCACTCTGCTTTCGGTGAGAGTAACCGCGACGCATCGCCATCGCATGCCGCCGCGCCAACCTCATCGTCCGATTATCTGCTCTCGCCGGGGCTGATCCATCTCAACACCGCTTCCCTTGGCGCGACGCCGCGTGCGGTGCTGGATCGCATGTTGCAGGCATGGCACGAGCTCGAATCCGACCCCGTGCGCATGGCGTATTTCAAGGACGACGACACCGTGGTGGCCGCCGCAGAGCGTGTCCGCGCGCGTGCCGCCGCGTTGCTCGGCTGCGATGCGGACGACGTGTTGATCACGCGTTGCACGACCGATGGCATGTGCATAGTCGCGCAGGGCATGCGCTGGGCCGCGGGCGATCGCGTGCTGACGACAGATCAGGAGCATCACGGCGGCAGTTATTGCTGGGAGTACGAAGTGCAACGCCGCGGCGCGGCGATCGATCGCGTGACGATTGCGCCGAAAGACCACGATACCGCAGCGATTGTGCGCCGCTTCGCCGACGCGATCACGCCGGCGACGCGCGCGATTAGCGTGAGCCACGTCTTCACCTCGACCGGTTTGCGCATGCCGATTGCACAGATCAGCGCACTCGCGCATGAGCACGGTGCGTTATGCATCGTCGACGGTGCACAGGCAGTCGGCGGAATGCCAGTCGACGTGAAGGCACTGGGCTGCGATGCGTATGCAACGAGCGGACACAAATGGCTGATGGGTCCGAAAGGCACCGGCCTGCTCTATGTCGCCAAGAATGCGAGTGCGGCGATCCAGCCGATCCAGTGGCAGGAAGATCACCGCTACGGCGCGAACTCCGCCGGTGTCGGCCCGCTGCCTCTGGTGATCGGACTCGGCGCCGCTATCGAGCGGCTGCAAGCGATCGGCATGGCCGACGTCGAACGCCACAACCTCGCGCTGCGCAATCGTGCGTACGCGGGCCTCAAGAAAATCCCCAAGCTCAGCATCGTGAGTCCGCCGCCAGGCCCGCTCGCCACCGCTCTCGTCACCTGCAAGTTGCCCGACGAGATCGATAGCAGGGCATTGCGCGAGAAGTTGTTCGACAAATATCGCATCGTGGTCAAGATGATCGAGAAGCAGTGGTTCAACGGCATCCGCATCTCACCCCATGTGCTCAATACTGATGCGGATGTCGACGCGGTGCTGGAGGCCTTGGAGATGGAAGTGGTATGAGGTCGCAATCGTTGCAATGTGGAATGATTGCCGCTCCCGACCCTTAGACGACACTCGCGAATGGCAGGTTTCTGGCGGCGAAGGCGCCGAGCACACCGGAAGCTCGCGAATGGCTTCTTACTGATTCGTAAGTGCCCGTCTTTCTCAGTGTCGATCCGATCGGAACTTTGTCGTGAGTCAACCCTGACTGCCCTTTCAAGACTTCTCTTTTGCGCCTAAAGGCTCGTCAACTGTTAATGTTTACAGCCTTTGTTGATGCGAGGAAACTCTTCGCGAGAGCATTACTACCTTGCACGACTGGTTTTCCGTACATTCTTCGGGTAGCTTGCCCACCCTTGCGTGATGGTTACCAACGGAGAAGCTATGAAAAATCGCATGCTGATAATCCCATTGGCAGCATTGGTAGCGTCGAGCTGGCAGCCAGCAGGCGCCGCGACGAATTTCACCTATCTCGGCGGCTACGCCGAGCTGGGCAGTATGCTTGGAGTGTCCGGGCTTAATGCCGGCGACCTCGACGGTGATGGCAAGAAAGAGATCGTCGTCTCTGGGACAACGTTGGAATTTGGTGGACCTGGCATCTTTACGGTGTTGCGCGCCGACGCCACCACTGCGGAAGGCTACCGCGAACTGGCGTTCAGCAGCGCCTATGATGCGGGGCTTTCGGCGCTCACGGTACTTGATCTCGACGCAGACGGCGCCGCAGAAGTCATTGCAGGTTTAGGTGACGGTGGTATTCAAGTGTTCAAGACCACCGCCTTGCACCCCGCCGGCAGCACGGCAATAGCAGATTCGCCGGTCAATCAGTTTCTCCTTGCCGATGCCGACAACGATGGCCAGACAGATCTGATTGTTGTCAGCGCGAATGCCGTCACCCTGCTCGATCCGATCACGCTGCAGTCACGCGGCGCTTGCGCATACGGCGGGCTTGAAGCTGCGATTGGTGATGTCGATGGGGACGGCAAGGCGGAGCTCGTGCTCAACACGGGCAAAGAGCTGCGCCTGTCGCGTAGCGGCGGCAATCTCGTTTGCGATTTGTTGTGGAGCTATCCGTCGGGTGATTTTGGTATCCACGTTGGACTTGCCGACATCGACAACGATGGCAAACTGGAGCTCATCGCCGAATCCGCCTGGGACTACCTCACGGCGTGGGATCTCGACGTGCAGTCACCGAAATGGCAAATCAGCGGTCTGGGCGATCTCGATGCGATGACGCTGGCCGATGTGAACGGTGATGGGATATTGGATGCGATCATCGGCAGCGGACAATGGGGACACGAGACCGCGATCAATCTGATCAACAAGTCGACGATCTGGACAGTGACCAATCCCGACGCGGGCACCGGCCACGTCATGATCGCCAATGTCGACGCAGATGCCAGTTCAGAACTCGTTTGGACCGGCGGCTGGGACAGCACCGGGAAGGACACCATGTATGTCTACGCCCTGCCAGGGCTTACGGAAAAATGGCACACGATTCACGTGGACGGCCCTTTCGATGCTGTTGCGGTTGCGCCTAGCACCGGCGGGCCCAGTGTTCCGCGAGTGGCGTTTGCATCATTCCGCAGCAATAGCGGCTATGACGACGGTATCGTCTTCCAGTGGAATGCGGCGACGCTGCAGCCACTGACCAGTTCTACGCCGAACACCTTCAATGACTTCGCTTGGACCGGCATTCACGCACTCGGCTACGGCGACGCGTACAACAACGCAACACAGAGTCTGATCGTCGGCACCGATCGGCTCTATGATGGGGCAATGTATTTACTCGACGCCACGACTGGCAACGTGCAAGAACAACGGCTCTACGATTCGGGTTCACCCATCAATGCAGTCGTCGTCGCCGATCTCGCCGGCGACGGTCATAACCAAATCGTTGCCGGCGATGAAGGTGCAACGACCGGCTCGCCGGGCACCTATGTCTATATCTATGACGGCCCCACCGGGACTGAACAATGGCGCTCGATCAACTTGGCTCCCACCTTCAGCAGCATCGACAGTATCGCTGTGGCGGATGTGGACGGCGACGGATATAAAGACATCGCCGCGGTAACTGACGGCCACCTGTTCTTGTTCGTCGGTGCTTCTCACATTCAGTGGGAGTCCACCGAGACGACGTACTCGGCCGCGACGACGTTTGACATCGACAACAGCGGTAAGTCCAAAGTCATCGCGGGCACGACGGACGGGTTGATCAAAGTCATTGATGGTCAGAGCCATGCGGAGCTCGCGTCGTTCGCGATTGGCGCTGGTCGCGTCTCCGTGGTGCGAGCATATCGAGATCCGGCTGGTGGCCGCGTCCGCGTCGCCGCGGTCGTTGATGGACAGCTGCGGATCGCTGATCTTCTCGGTGGCGGGTTGATTGCGTCGGCGCCGGAGACCGTCGGCATAACGCGTGGTTTGCAAATCCTCGACGTCGGCGTCGCGGGCACTGTCAATGTCTATGTAGGCGGCGACTCGGCGTTCCGTGTTTACCGCGTGGACACCGATCCAATATTCCAGAACGGATTCGAATAGGGGTCGCATTGAGCCGCCGCGGCCGTTAACCTGCCGCTACGGGCGCTGAGGTTTGGCCCACGCACAATGAAATAGACAAACGTTCAGCGAGCAAGTGCGAATGACCGATTAACGCTGAGAAATCTGGGTCCATAACTGACGGCAACTGGCCGTAACGCGACTGTCGCATCCCGACCCTCCGCGGACAGTCGCCATTGTCAGCAACAGGTATCGAATCCAATCCCGTAAGGTTCGCGTATTGGCACTGTCAACCCAATTGTGCCCACCCGTTATTCCAGGCTGCCGGACCGGCGTCGTCAGCACGCGCCGGTCCGGGCAAGGTGAACAGAAGAGCTGTGGCAGCTAGTGACTTCACTTGCCGCTGCGAATGGACCACGTGATCCACAGGCGACGGCTTACTCCATCGGACAACCCGCAACAACCTGTTCAAGAGAATTTCTCCAGACGACATCCGCCGGATCCAATATCGTCAGATCCAGACCGGTGGACCCGTTCGCGCTGTTGAACGCATCGCCGCTGTAGATTGCCATCAGTGCTCCTTCCCCGATCGGCAGAGCGTTGGTGTCGCAGCTTGCGCTGCCGCTGTTGAGCGTTACGCCGGTGCAGCCGGTGATGTAGTTACCGTCCGCGAGAAAATCGACAGCGCCTGTAGGCGAGGAACCTGTCACTACTGCCGTTGCGGTGAAGTCTTGCCCCGCTACGAAGGTCACTTGGCAATCCGTAATGACCGCTACGCTGCTCACGGTGCGGGTGAGAATCGAGCCGCTCGTGCCGGCAACCAGGCTGTCGCTCTGGTCGGTGGCGGTGATCGTCTGATTGCCTGCCGTAGCGAGTGTTGCCGGGAATGTACCTGCGCCATTGATCAACGTCGAGTCGGCAGGCAGTGCGGCACTGACGTCGCTGCTCGTGAAGTGAACGGTACCGGAATAACCCGTCGCTGTGTTGTTGCTTTGGTCCTGTGCGGTAATGGTGAAGTTGAAGGCGATGCCTGTCGTCACCAATGGCGGTGCCGATACGGCAAAGTGCGTCGCCACGCCGGCGTTGACGTCAATCGAGGCGCTCGTGGCAGTGATCGACGGCGTCACCGTATCCGTGGCGGTAATCGTCTGGCTGCCCGCGGTCTTCAGCGTCGCGCTGAACATCCCCGTGCCATTGATCAGCGTGGCATCGGCCGGCAGCACCGCAGCGCCGTCGGTGCTCGTGAAATGCACGGTTCCCGCATAAGCGGTGTCGGTGTTGTCGAACAGGTCAAGGGCGGTGACGGCAATCGAGAACGATGCTCCTGCCGTCGCATTGGCCGGAGTGCTGACTGAGAAATGTGTCGCCGCCAGGGCGTTGACGTTGATCGGGGCGCTCGTCCCGTTCATCGCCGCCAGCGCCGTGTCAGTGGCGGTTATGGTCTGATTGCCCGACGTCGTCAGCGTCGCGCTGAATGTGCCCGTGCCATTGGTTAGCGTCGCATCAGCCGGCAGCACCGCTGCGCCGTCGGTGCTCGCGAAGTGCGCCGTGCCTGTGTAACCGGTCATGGTGTTGTTGGAAGCATCCAGCGCCGTCACGGTGAAATTGAACGCTGTGCCCGCCGTCGCCGTCGCCGGTGCACTTACGGAAAAATGCATGGCCGGAATAAAGGTGATTCCACCGATTATTCCGCGCGGGTAGTTCGCAGGAGTGGTCGGATACACCGTTCCTCCCCAAGAGATACCATCACCCGTGAATAGGTTTACACCACCTGCTGAGAAGGTGTTGATACCTGCTCCGGAAGATAGAGTGGAATACTGCATGGTTGTTGCAGACAAACCAAGTTGGTATGTAGCGCCAGCCGGAATTGTTAGCGATAGATTGGACAAAACACTAACAATTCCGTTTGCCGTGTTGGAATTGGATACGACACCCGTTCCTGCGGAGATCCAACCATTCTGACCAGCACCTACTGTACCGAAACTCCATGGAGGCGCACTGTCAACATAAGGGGTGGTGTTATAAAGCAACTGAATGTTATTGGTTGTTGTCGTTCCCAGATGACACTGAGCTCCTATGATGACGATGTCATAAGCATTCGTGTTCTGAACCTCGAATGTGACGGAACCGTTGCCGTTGTTGTTGGGATGGTTGGTGTTGATGACGATTTGCCCGTGGACGAAACAGGAAAACAGGCTAAGAAAACCGAACCATAGTAATTTTGTCTTCATACATATCCCCTTATGTTCGCGCAAGGTCATCTTCATGCCAGTACGGTATGCAGAGTGCGGTTTCTTGGATTTCCATGGACCCCTACCGAAGATCCTTTGGTAGCGGGGCAGGATTTGGCCCAAATCTACGCCGATTGGAATCCCATTGCACGACAAAAGCAGCAAGCGCCACCAATCACCGTCAAATATTCCGCCCAGCGCTTGCCGTGCCACAATCCCTGGCCCTCGACACGCTCACGATCAACGGCGCAAATGTCACTCTGACCGACATCGCGTCGACTAACGGCGTGCTTCACGCGATCGACAAAGTGCTGACGCCGACCACGCATTGACGCTTGGAAGCAGCTCGCGGCTCTATGTTTGGCGGGGCCTGTCCCAGCCACATACTACTGAGCGGCTGCTCCGCCCTTTTTTGCGACCATACGGCCGGCCGCACGGGCTATGTCCGTTACCGTACAGAGTTTGACGTAAGAGTGGTATTTAATGTGCTGCGGCCTCGAGCCGCAATTAAGCAACAACTGCCGCGCGTGAGCGCCGCGTAGTGAGGACAGAAACACGGCCAGGATGGCTTCGGGACAGCAACAAAGCGAAACCCGCCGATCCTCTTCCCCAGGATCGGCTTTTTCGCGGCTCCCAGATACTTGCGCTATGGACGGGATTGCCTGGTGGTTGCGCCTTACCCGCTTGATCGCACCAGTAGCGGCAACTTCACGCGGACGCAGCTGCCGCGCCCGAGTCCATCGCTCATGATCGATACCGACCCCTTGTGCAGGTCGACGAGCTGCTTTACGAGCCATAGGCCGATTCCCAGGCCGCCGTAGGATCGGGTCACGCCCTGGTCGACCTGCGCGAACATTTCGAACAGCCGCGCGATCTGATCAGGAGCAATGCCGATTCCAATGTCCCGAACCTCGACGACGGCGCTATCCGAAACTGCGTAGACCTTGACCGAGATTTCGCCGCCGGCGTCTGTATACTTTGCAGCATTATTGAGGATGTTCGCGAAAACTTGCGAGAGGCGCATTGCGTCACCGCGCACCATCAACGTTTCGTCGGGAAGTTCGATCTTCAGGTTGTGCCGGTTGGCATCGATGCTTGGGCGGCTGGTTTCAACCGCAGTTCTGATCGCGCCTTTCAGATCGATCGACTCGATCTTTAGATCAAGTTTGCCGCGGGCGATGCGTGAGACTTCGAACAAGTCGTCGACCAACCTGACGATAAGGGTGACTTGTCGTTCAAGTATATCGATCACGCTTTCCGGCAGACTTTTGCCATCCAAACGCAGCATATGAATTACGTTGCGGATCGGCGCAAGCGGATTGCGAAGCTCGTGAGCCAATGTTGCGAGAAATTCATCTTTTCTTTGATCCGCAAGACGCAGCTCGTCCGCCTTCTCGCGCAAGGCGTCCTCGGTACGGCAACGTTGAATGAAATCGCAAGCCTGGCGCGCGTACAAATCAAGGCGCCGCAGTTGCTGATCGCTGGGACAATGCGGCTGTTCGAAGTGGACGGAGAGTACGCCAAGCGTCGCTTCTTCAGCCGAAAGCAGCGGGATCGACACCACGGATCGGAAGCCGGCAGCTTGTGCCAAGGTACGATAGGGCTCGAACGCAGCTTCCGTTGCGACGTCCTCCACGACATTGCGCTGGCCGGTTTTCAGCGCTCGTCCACTGGGGGTCGCATCGTCGGCCGCGATCTCGGCGCACTTCTCGCAGAAATCCGCATCGAAGCCGTGCTGCGCAGCGACGTGCAATACAGATCCTGATATGAGTTGTACGTTGGCCTTGTCGGCGTTCAGGAGTTCCATCGTGGCGTCCAACATCTGCTCCAGCCCCTCCTGCAGGCCGCGTGCGTGCCACAGCCGCGCGCTCAGAGCGTTGAGTTTCTCCAGCGCTGCCGCTTCAGCAAGAAGCTGCGCCTGCGCTTCCGCTACCGCTTGTTCGGCTCGCCGCCGATCGCTGATGTCGCGCGCAATCTTGGAAGCGCCGATGATCCTTCCCTGGTGGTCCAGGATCGGAGAAACCGACAAGGAGATAGGCAGCAGACTTCCATCTTTGCGGACGCGTGTGGTTTCGAAATGTTCGATACGTTCCCCGGCGCAGATCTTTTGTATGATCAAGCGCTCCTCGTCCCGAAGCGTCGGCGGAATGATCAGGGTGATTGATTTACCGATTGCTTCCTCGGCGCTGTAACCGAACATGTGCTCCGCGCCCGCATTCCAGGAGTTGATTATGCCGTCGAGTGTCTTGCTGACAATGGCGTCGTCCGAGGAGGCGACAATCGCTGCCAAGCGGGCCACCCCCGCTTCCAGTTCCTGCTGAATTTCAAGCTCCTGCTCCATCGCGAACGCCTTTTGCTGCAGGTTTGCGATGAGCCGCAATGGGTCTTGGGTGTACATCCGCGTGCAGCGCTCCGCGGGTATGACCCGAGAGTGCTTCTTGCTGATGGCTTCGAACGTCTCGGCGTGAGTGTGAGCGCCAGAGTTCCCTAACCGATACCCGCAAAAGAGCGTGAAGGCATGCGCTTGTCCAAGCTCGATCCAAAAATCTTCGAGGAGCATGGCGCCCTCGAAATTTCCACTCTCCCACAGCAATGACACCATCTCGCCGAACGCGACAACATGCCTGTAGTTGGCTTTCGCGACGGCGACAACCGGTTCGATGGTTTGGAAAAACAGCTCGCGCTCAGGAAGTCCGGAGGCCCCCATTAACGAGGCAACAGTCGCTTTCGCGTCTAAAACAACGAGCTGCCCTCGCTCCGAGGCGGCGGCAAAATCGACGCTCATCGCGCGCCATGCCGCACAAAGATCGGTCAGATGAGCTTCCGTAACGATGACGATGGCCGCTCCATCGTCCTCGAGCGCCCGGCGAACAAAATTGCTGACTGCATCTATCAATGCAGTGTCAGCTTCGTACACCTGGGCAAAATGTTCGTGCTCCCGAACATTGCGCCAGCTTGGCAAGGCTGCACCTATTTCTTTGATCCGGGTAGCCATAGTGCGCATTTCAAGCGGCGAGCGAGGACTGTGACCATGGTACCACCGCATTGCAAACGAATTAGATCTTCACACGATCAGCAAGCTTCTCGCAAGCGACCTGCCAGGGTCTGGGAATCCCGAAAATCCATTTCATCGACATCGCGCTAATCCCCATCAATTGCTTTGCTGCTTGCCAACGCATTTCTCCTAAGATGATCGGACACTCATTCTTGACGGCAATCGTCGCTTGATAAAGAGCGACTTGATCTCGCGCAGGCTCAGGTATCTGCCGTCTCGCCCGTCTTTGCCCATGACTTCCAGCAAAATGGGCCATTCGCCGTTCATCAGCTGCCGATCAATCAAGCGCCTGCGATCACCAGCGCGCTCATAATTTGCGTCCATCATGCTCTCAAGCTCCTGAGCATCCAGACCCAGCTCTTTCGCGCCCTTCTTCGATACCTTGAGGCTCGCGAATTCCTTCAGCCTATCCAGCTCTGATGAATTCACTTGAGCCTTTGAATCCAGAATGCGTGAGCCAGCACCCTTCTTGTCAAAGGGCCCGTTGCGTAGCTTGCTCAACTTGAAGCCATGCAGAGCAGTCTCAAGCAAGGTCCCTGGGCTCAAGCCATTCGACAAGAGTGCGACCAGACGCACCGCCAGGGACGGAAGGTTTGGATGGCCTTCGCCAGTGGCTGCAACACGCTTGATGACTTCCGTTGCATGTCCAACCGTGGCAACACGATTGTCCAGGAGCCCTTGTGCAACCAGCGCTCGCAAGAACGGGCAGGGATTGTTGGGCGACACCTTTCGCTCGGCTTTGACGTCCACGTAGGAACTCCGGCTCGGACAGGAACGAATAGTAGCTCCAGCAGCGTCACCGGCGCCTGACAATTCGGTCACCACGTTGACCATCTTGTCGCTGTAGCTCTTGTCGGTACGATGCGTTGCAACGGATGCAAGACCACATTTCGTGGCGGCCGCGTATTGCGTACGCCGCTGCTGGTCGCAGCGATGACCTGCGCACAAGACACGTCAGGCGCTGCCAAGCAACTCCGCAAGGCCGGCCGCGACCGTCTTGGTTGCGCAGCGCAAATCCTCCAGACGCAGCTTCTCGTCCGCGCCGTGGCCATTTGCTTCGGCGAGCGTGCGTGGCCCGGCACCGTACAAAACGGTCGGGATCCCGGCCGCGGTGTAGTGACGGGCGTCGGTATACAACGGCACACCGTGTTCGGCGATCGGTGTGCCGAAAAATTCTGCGCCATTTCGCTGCAGCGCTTGCGTCAGGCGTTCAGCGCCTGGCAGTTTGATCAGCGGCAGCGACAGCAGGATGCGGCGGATCTCGATCGTGGTGCCGGGACATTTCGCCGCAGTCTCTTCAATCAGCTTACGCAGCTCAGCTTCGGCGCTTGCGGGCGATTCCTCGGGAATGATGCGCCGGTCGATGCGGAACGTGACACGGTCGGGTACGACGTTGGTGTTGATGCCACCTTCGATCAAGCCCACATTGAGGGTCGGATGGGTTATTCCGGTGACGTTCGAGCGCCGTGTCTTGAGGGCATCGCGCGAGGCATACAGCGCCGCGAGTATCTGCGTGGTGGCGGCCAGCGCATCGACGCCGCGCTCCGGCATCGCGGCGTGACCTTGGCGGCCGTGGACGGTTACTTCCAGATGCAGGCATCCGTTGTGCGCGGTGGTTACCGCGTAGGAAAAGCCCGCGCTGATCGCCAGATCGGGTTTGCTCAAGCCTTGCGCGAGCAGCCAGCGCGGACCGATTTCGCCGCCGGCCTCCTCGTCGTAGGTCAGATGCAGCTCGATCGCTCCGTTGAGTTTCGTGCCGGCCGCGGCGAGCTCACGCAGTGCCAATAGTGCAAAGGTATACGTGGCGAAATCCGACTTGCTGACCGCCACACCGCGCCCGTACATGGTGGTGCCGTGCTGCGCGTCGTGTTCGGTCTCGGCGCCGTAGGGGTCATGGGTCCAGCCCGCGCCGGGCGGCACCACGTCGCCATGCGCATTGAGCGCTATGGTCGGACCGCCGCTGCCAAAGCGCTGGCGCACGATCAGGTTGGTCGCCGAGATCATGCCGTTTGCGCGCACGTCGGCATCGGGCACCGGATGCGCTTCGACCTCGAAGCCGAGTTTGCCGATCAGCTCCTGTGCGCGGCGCGCGTGCGCAGCACAGTCGCCAGGCGGATTGTCGCTTGGCACCTTGACGAGTTCGGCGAGCAGCGCGCACTCATCGGCGAAATGCGCGTCGATGAAGGAATTGATCTTCGCGTGAATCGGGTTGGTCATGTCGTTGGATTCTTGAATCGCAGCAGGAAGTCGATGAAGGTGCGCGCCGCGGTTTCGGCGTCAGCGGCGCTGAGAGTTTCGTCGGGATGATGGCTGATGCCGCCATTGCCGCAGCGCACGAACAGCATGCCGACCGGCGCGAGCGCGGCCATTTTCATGGCGTCATGTCCGGCGCCACTGGGCAGGTGCAGCGGATCGGCAAAGCCTGTAACGTGCGTGATCGCTTCGGCAAACTGTTGCTGCAATTGCGGCGCGCATGGCACGCCGGCAGCTTCCAGCACGCGGCGCACGGCAATGGTCACATTGCGGCGCGTGCCGATACTTTCGATTTGCGCGAGCACTTCGCGCACGGCGGCATCGCGCACGCCATCGTCGCCAGCACGCAGGTCGATCGACAACTCGCAGCGGCCGGGAATCACGTTGATCGCGCCGCCGGGCACGTCGAGTTTGCCGACCGTGCCGACCAGCCCGGCGACGCCCGAACAGCATTTTTCCACCGCGAGCACGATTTCCGCCGCGGCGGCCGCGGCATCGCGGCGCAGCGCCATCGGCACAGTGCCGGCGTGGCCGGCGAGTCCAGCGATCGAAACCAGCATGCGCACACTGCCGGCAATGGCGGTGACCACGCCGACGGCACGGTCCGCTTCGAGCAATACGGGTCCCTGTTCGATGTGCACTTCGACGTAGGCGGCAACCTTTTGCTGGTCCCTAGCGATGCCGGCGATTGCATCCGGATCGAACCCGGCATCGCGCAACGCAGTGCGCAGTGAAATGCCGTGCTCATCGCCCGCATCGAGCAGGCGCGCATCGAATGTGCCGGCGAAAGCGCTGCTGCCGAGAAACGTGGATTTATAGCGCACGCCCTCTTCATCGGCGAAGGCGACGATCTGCAAATCGTATGGCAACGTGAGGGGGCGCTGACGCAGCTCCGTCACGCAGGCGATGGGTAAAAGTATACCCAGGCGGCCGTCATACTTGCCGCCGTTGATGACGGTGTCGTAGTGCGAGCCCGTAATCAGTGTCTTCGCACCCGCTACGCCACAGCGCCAATGTCCGACCACGTTACCGATCGCATCGATCTCCGCATCGAGCCCGGCCGCGAGCATCAAATCGCGGATGCGCGCTGCGGTTGCGCGGTGGGCGGCACTCAGGTACGTGCAGGTGAGCGCCTGTTCGTCGTCGCTGAATCGCGCCAGGCGGTCGTGCATCGCCATGATTTCATCGCCGAGCGGCGAACTCACTGCTGCGCTCAGGCGAAATTCGGCGATGCGTGCGATTTGTTCCAGCGCGGTGCGCCGTTCGGCCGCTGCATCGTTGTGCAATCGTGCGGCGAATGCCCGGAGTATCGATGGGCAATCGTGGCCGCGTACCGCCATGATGAACGGAAAGCCAAATTGCTCGGTGTACGCATGATTGAGTTCCTGTAGTCGCGCAAATTCCTGCTGAGTGCAGGCGCCCAATCCTGCACCGTGCTGCTCGTGCGCGGACGCCGCGGTCAGTTCATTGCGGATCATGGCGCGGCCCGCCAGTTCAGGATGCGCGCGAATCAGTGCAAGTTGTTCGGATTCGCTGGCTGTCGTTACGACGCCACACATCGCGTCCAGCAAATCCAAACGAGAGGCAAACGGCCGCTGTGCGGCAGCGCGTGCGGCGATCCATGGCGAATGTTCGAAGATTCCGTCCAGTGCGGCCGTGAACTGTTCCGTGGCGGCCGCATTGAGTTCCGACAGCGCGATCACGTTGCTGACCTAGCAGCAACATACGGATGCGCCGCGATCCAGTGCCGTGCAATATCGATGCGGCGGCAGATCCAGACTTGCTCGTGATCGAGCACGTAGTCGAGGAATTGTTCGAGCGCGGCGATGCGTCCCGGCCGGCCGATCAGCCGCGCGTGCAGACCGATCGACAGCATCTTCGGTGCATTCAACCCAGCCGGATCGCCCTCGCGATACAGTACGTCGAAAGCGTCCTTCAGATAGCCGAGGAATTGCTTGCCACAGTTGAAACCTTGCGTGCTGGCGAAACGCATGTCATTGCTGTCGAGAGTGTACGGCACCACCAGATGCGGGACGTGCACGGCCGCGCCGTCGCGTTCGATGCCGACTTTGCACCAGTAGGGCAGGTCGTCCGCGTACGAATCGGAGTCGTATACGAAGCCGCCATGCTCGACAACCAGACGCCGTGTGTTTGGACTGTCGCGTCCGGTATACCAGCCGAGCGGCACGTCGCCTGTGAGTTCGCGCAGGATCGCCACGGCTTCGGCCATATGCGCGCGCTCGGTCGCGGCATCGATTTCCTGATAGTTGATCCAGCGCAATCCATGGCAGGCGATCTCGTGGCCGAGTTCGCGATATGCCGCGACAGCGTCCGGATGGCGTTGCAGTGCCGAGGCCACCGCGAAAATCGTCAGCGGCAGGCGGCGCGATTCGAACGCGCGCAGCACGCGCCATAGTCCCGCGCGTGAACCGTATTCGTACAGCGATTCCATGCTCATGTGGCGCGCTCGGAACGCTCGTGCGCCGATGATCTCCGACAGGAAAGTCTCCGACGCGGCGTCGCCGTGCAGCACGCAGCTCTCGCCGCCTTCCTCATGATTGAGCACGAACTGCAGCGCTACCCGCGCGCCGGCAGGCCAACGTGGATGCGGCGGCGTGCGCCCGTAGCCGATCAGGTCGCGCGGATAGGTGTCGCTCATCAGTGCGGTGCCCCATCGCTGAGCCAGGCGAGCACCTCGGCGCGCTCGGCATCGGTCATCTGGGTGAGATTGCCGACCGGCATCACGCGCGTGACGAGCTGCGTCTGCATCGCCACGGTATGCGTGAGAATGTGCTCGGGCGTGTCGAGCAGCACGCCCTTCGGCGGCGCAGCGAGGCCGGCAAAGCTCGGTTGCGCCGCGTGGCAGCTCACGCAGCGTCTTTGCAGGATCGACTGCACCTTGGCAAATCGTTCGGTGGCCGTATGCGTTGATGCGCCGGTCGGCGCGGCATGCGGCGCGAGCGCGAAGGCGGCGCCGGCAAGCAACGCCAGTCCGACCGCGAGCATCAGCGGCGAGGTTTTTCCGTCGCGCTCGTGCGCGCGATGCCGCGCGACGAACCAGGCGCGAATCAGCGCGCCGGCGATGCTCATCGCGATCAGCACGAGCGCCGGATTCGCAGCACCATACGTCATCGCGTAGTGATTGCTGATCATCGCGAACAGCACCGGCAGCGTGAAGTACGTGTTGTGCACGGAACGTTGCTTTCCGCGCAAACCCGGCAGGGGCTCCGGAGCGCGGCCTTCCTGCCTGGCTTTGATCATCTCGCGTTGGCCAGGGATGATGACGAAGAACACGTTCGCGACCATCATCGTGCCGAGCGTCGCACCGAACAGGATGTACGCGCCGCGGCCGCTGAACAGGGCGCACACTCCGCAAGCTATCGCGGCGCACAGCAAGGTCACCGCGAGCGCAAGCGCTCGTTCGTTGCGCGCCAGCGGCGAGCGGCACAATCCGTCATATGCCAGCCAGCCGCCGAGGAGGAACGCCATGGCAATACTGATTGCGGCGGCGGCGCTCAACGGCATCACGGCAGGATCGATCAGGTAGATCTGCGGCTGGCCGAAATACAAAAGACACAGCAGGAAGAATCCGGTCAGCCAGGTCGAGTAGGCTTCCCAGTAAAACCAGTGCAGCGGCGCCGGTAGCTCGGCGGGCGCTAATTTATACTTTTGTGCATTGTAGAACCCGCCGCCGTGCATCGCCCAGACTTCGCCGCCGACACCGGCATCGACGAGTTCCTTGCGCTTCGGTGGCAGCAGGTGGTCGTCGAGCCAGACGAAATAAAACGACGCGCCGATCCAGGCGATGCCGGTGATCAGGTGCGCCCAGCGGCCGAGCAGACTGAGCCAGTCGAGGAGGTAGGTGGTCATCGGCGCAATGCCACCGTTGAAAACGCCGCTCGCTCTGAGCGAACGGAATATGGGATGTTCATGCGCGTCCGCCGATGCCATCAATCGCCCGCAAGACTGCTTCTGGCGTCGCTGGTGCGGGAAGGTCAGGCAACACTGCGTAGCCGCCGCACGCTGCTACCGCGTCGCGAATGGCGAGAAACGTCGAGATGCACAACATCAGCGGCGGCTCGCCGACGGCCTTGGAACGATAGATCGTGTCTTCCCGATTCGGCTCTTGTTCGAGAATGTCGATGTGCGTCTCTGCCGGCCAGTCGCGTACGCTCGGGATCTTGTAAGTCGACGGCGCATGCGTCTGCAATTCGCCGCGTGCATTCCAGTACAGCTCTTCGCTGGTCAGCCAGCCTACGCCTTGCAGGAAACCGCCCTCGATCTGGCCGCGGTCGATGGCCGGATTCAACGACGTGCCGACATCGTGCAGGATATCGACCCTGATCAATTGCGTTTCCCCGGTCAAGGTGTCGATCGCTACTTCTGACACGGCCGCGCCGTAAGCGAAATAAAAGAACGGCCGCCCATTCATGCGGCTGCGATCCCAATGGATTTTCGGCGTGGCGTAAAAGCCCGTGCTCGACAGCGACACGCGCGCAGCATAGGCGCTGGCGACGAGTTCGCGAAACGTCATGCTGCGCGTACCGAGCAGCACGTGTCCGTCGGCGAAGCGCACCGATCCGGCAGTCGCGCCGTGCGCAGCACAGGCGTGCGCAATCAACCGTTCGCGCAACACCTGCGCCGCAGCTTGCGCAGCCTTGCCGTTCAAATCGGCGCCGGATGAAGCGGCCGTGGCCGACGTATTCGGCACCTTGCTGGTGTCCGTGCTCGAGGTGCGGATTGCGTTGAGCGGCAGTCCGAACTCGGTGGCCACGACCTGCGCGACCTTGGTATACAGACCCTGACCCATCTCGGTGCCGCCGTGGTTGAGCAGCACCGTGCCGTCGGTATAAATGTGCACCAGCGCACCGGCCTGGTTGTAAACGGCGGCGTTGAACGAGATGCCGAACTTCACCGGCGTCAACGCGATGCCGCGCTTGATCACCTCGCTAGCCGCATTCCACGCGCGGATTTGCGTGCGGCGCTTGTGGTAGTCGCTGCTCGCTTCGAGCTGATCGGTGATCGTGTCGAGCACGTTGTCTTCGATCACGTGGCCGTAATGCGTCACGTTGCGTTCGCCGATCCCGTAGTAGTTGCGCCGGCGCACATCGAGCGGATCGAGTTTGAGGGTCGCCGCGATGTCGTCGATGATGCGCTCGATCGCCAGCATGCCCTGCGGCCCGCCAAAGCCGCGGAACGCGGTGTTCGATACCGTGTTGGTCTTGCACAGATACGCGTCGATCTGAACGTGCTCAAGGAAGTAAGCGTTGTCGACATGGCAGATCGCGCGATCGACAACCGGCGCGGAAAGATCCATGGAGTAGCCGCAGCGCGCCGCAAGCAGCAGCTTCAGCGCGAGGATGCGTCCAGATTCGTCGAACGCCACCTCGTAGTCGGCAAGGAAATCGTGGCGCTTGCCGGTAATCAGCATGTCGGCGTCGCGGTCCAGGCGCAGCTTCACCGGGCGCCGCGTCTTGTGCGCCATCACCGCTGCCGCGGCGGCAATCAGCGCTGGCTGGCTTTCCTTGCCGCCGAAACCGCCGCCCATACGCCGGCACTGCACGGCGATCGCGTGCGCCGACTTGCCGAGAGCGTGCGCGACGATGTTCTGCACTTCGGTCGGATGCTGCGTGGAGCAATGGATCAGCATCGCGCCGTCTTCCTGCGGCAGCGCGATGGCGACGTGGCCTTCCAGATAGAAATGATCCTGCCCGCCCATCGCCACCGTGCCGGACAGCTTGCGTAGCGAGTGTGCGAGTACAGCCGTCGGATCTCCGCGCACGAGTTGCTTTGGCGGCATTAGCAAGCTTTTCGCCGCCAGCGCGGCGCGGATATCGAGAAGCGCCGGTGACTCGGCGCATTCGATGACCGCGCGTGCCGCGGCGCGGCGTGCGGCGCCGTAGCTGGTCGCGGCCACTGCAAACAGCGGCTGACCCGCGTATTGCACGAAATCCTCAGCAAAGATCGGATCGTCCTTGAGGATGCTGCCGTAGTTGTTTTCGCCGGGCACGTCGGCCGCAGTTGCGATCGCGACTACCTCCGGCGCGCGAAGTACCGGTTCGAGATCAAGCGTGTTCACCCGACCATTTGCGATTCGGCTGATGCCGAATGCGCAGTGCAGCGCGTCTGGGGGTAGCGCAATGTCGTCGGTGTAGAGCGCCTGTCCGCTGACGTGCAGATGCGCGCTTTCATGGCGCACCGGTTGTCCGGCAATGCGGCTGGCTTTGGCGGCGACATCGTTCATGCGCGCACCAGCTCGTGCGTGCGCAGCGGCTGCGCGGCGCCGCGCTGCTCGCGTTCGAAACGGCGCAACAGCGCAGCGGCCGCGCGTAACCTGTAGCCGGCGCTGGCACGCATGTCGCTGATGGGTGCGAAATCCTGCGTCAGGGCATCGGCCGCGGCGTCGATCGTCGATGCGGTCAAGGTCTTACCGATGAGCGCCGTTTCAGCGTGCGGCGCACGCGCCGGGATTGCGGCCATGCCGCCGTAGGCAACGCGGGCAGAAACTATCGAGTCGCCTTGCACTTGCAGTACAAACGCCGCGCACACCGCAGAGATATCCTGATCGATGCGTTTGGAAATCTTGTAGAAGCCGAGCCGCATTCCTTCAAGTGGCAACGGAACGTTCACGGCGACGACGAATTCGCCGGCATCGAGGTCCTTCTTCTGGTACCCGAGATAGAAATCCTCTAGTGCCATTTCGCGGCGCCGCTCGCCACGACGCAGCTCGATGCGCGCGCCGAGCGCGATCAGCGCCGGCATCGCATCGCCAATCGGCGAGCCATTGGCAATGTTGCCGCATAGCGTGCCGGAATTGCGCACCGGCGGCGAGCCGAACCGCTGTGCCAGCTCGGCCAGCTGCGGAATCCGTTCCACCAGCGCCGCCCAGCCGTCCGTGAGCGCCACGATGGCGCCGATGCGGATGCGTTCGGCGCCCGCTTCAATGTGCTGCAGTTCGGCGACTTCTCCCAGATAAATGATCGCCGGCAGCTCACGCAAATGCTTGGTCACCCACAGGCCGACGTCGGTGCCGCCCGCGAGCAGCAGCGACTGCGGCGCGGCGAGATATGCTGCAGCCAGTTCCTCGACGCTGCGCGGCGCGACAAAACCGTCCAGTTGCAGTGGTTGCGTGCGCTGTATACTTTGCAGCATCTGCGCATGCGCCGGCGACTGCGCCTCGGCGCGGCTCCAGTGCGAAGGTTCGGCATAGCCGCGCATGGCGCAACCTGCGTCGATGATCGGGCGGTAACCCGTGCAGCGGCACAAGTTCCCGGCCAAGGCTTCGATCACCGCTTGCCGGTCCGGCACGCGCGCGTCGTGATACAGCGCAAACAGCGACATCACGAAGCCTGGGGTGCAGAAGCCGCACTGCGAAGCGTGCAAATCGATCATCGACTGTTGTACCGGATGCATCGCGCCATCCGGCCCCGCGAGGCTTTCCACAGTGACCAGTTCCTTGCCGTCGATGGTCGGCAGGAAGCGGATGCAGGAATTGATTGCACGATAGCGCATGCGGCCGTCGCACGGTTCGCCGAGTACCACCGTGCAGGCGCCGCAGTCGCCTTCCGCGCAGCCTTCCTTGGTGCCGGTGCGGCCGGCGTGTTCGCGCAGGTATTCAAGCACCGTGGTGGTCGGCGGCAAATCGCACACCTCGACGACGCGGCCGTCGAGCACGAAGCGCACTGCGTCGCGTGCGCCGGAAGCGTGGGTATTTGCCGTCGCCATGCTCAACTACCGCGGTAGGTCGAATAGCTCCACGGCGACGCGAGCAGCGGCACATGATAGTTCTGCGCAGCGTCGCCGATGCCGAAGCGGATTACGACCACGTCGAGAAACGGCGGATCGGAAAGGCGCGCGCCGCGAGCACGGAAATACGCGGCCACGTGGAAACGCAATTCGTAGTTGCCAGTGCGCAGGTCGGCGCCTTCTAGCAGTGGCGTCGGCGCACGGCCGTCGGCCGTCGTGTCGATGGTGACGAGTGCTTGCGGCCCGGGATCGAGCCGGTGCAGCTCAACGCGCATGCCTTGTGCAGGAATCCCGGAAACGGTATCGAGCACGTGTGTCGTGAGTCTGCCCATGCAGACGCCCAGCCTGTCGTTGTGATCGAACCATGTGTACTCGACATCGGCGTTGAGCGCAAGCCGGCGAATCGAATAAAGTGCGGCCAACTTTGTCGGTGCGTTCGTCCTGAGCCGCCGGCTCAAGGCGGAACGTTGGCCCGCAGGTTCGACGCCGAAGCGCCCCGAGGATGCGCTTCGACTTCACCTGCTGCACGGGCTACGCTCGGCACGAACGGTTGCCCAGTTTCCAGGAGACGCCATGCAAGACGACGATCGCTTCATTCGCGGTATTCCCAAAGCCGAGTTGCATCTGCATATCGAAGGCACACTGGAGCCGGAACTGATGTTCGAGTTGGCACGCAAGCACGGCGAGAAGTTGCCGTACGCGTCGGTCGAAGCGCTACGCGCTGCCTACCAATTCGACGATCTGCAATCGTTTCTTGATCTTTACTATGCGGGCGCGGCCGTGCTGCGCGATGCCGACGATTTTCACGCGCTGACGCTAGCGTATTTGCGCCGCGCGCATGCCGACGGCGTGGTGCACGTGGAAATCTTTTTCGACCCGCAGACCCACACCGATCGCGGCATCCCCTTCGACACTGCGATTGGCGGCATCCTGCGCGCGCTGGCCGACGGCGAACGCGAGTTCGGCATCACGTTTAGGTTAATCCTGTGCTTTCTGCGCCACCTGAGCGCCGCAGCCGCGATGGCCACGCTCGAGCAGGCATTACCCTTCAAGCAAGCGATCACGGCGGTCGGACTCGACTCCTCGGAACGCGGACACCCACCGTCGAAGTTCACCGCCGTGTTCAATCGCGCGCGTCAGGAAGGATTTCTCACCGTCGCCCACGCTGGCGAAGAGGGCCCGCCGCAATACATCATCGAAGCACTCGATCAATTGCACGTGTCGCGGATCGATCACGGCGTACGCTGTGAAGAGGACGCGGCGCTGGTCGAGCGCCTGGCGCGCACGCGCGTGCCGCTGACTGTGTGTCCGCTGTCAAACGTGAAACTGCGCGTGTACCAGCGCATCGAGGATCACAACATCAAGCGCCTGCTCGACAAGGGCCTGTGCGTCACCGTCAATTCGGATGATCCGGCGTATTTCGGCGGTTACGTGGCAGCGAATTTCGATGCGATCCGCAAGGGCTTGGGGCTTTCGCGCGAGGACATCCGCAAACTGGCCGCCAATTCCATCGAGGCGTCCTTCCTGCCACCGCGGACGAAGGCCGGCTGGCTCGATCGAATCGCGGCCTTCGCACCATAGAGTCCGGGCTGGTACAGGCACGGAATTCGTAATTGACGGCGGGACGACCCCGACTGCCCAGTCAGTGTCCATGCGAGCCCCGGCGGGATCGATGGCTCGGTTTACCTCAGGCCTACTTGAGCGGCGCTTTGGTTACGTCGCGGAACCACGCCCGATGATGTTTCCATGCCCAGCCGAACGACACGGTGCCGCGCGTCATCGCGCGCACCGAGCCCTTGACCCAGATCGCCGCGTAGATGTGCACGATGATTGTGAGCATCAGCACGAAGGCGAAGACCGCGTGCAGCAGCGAAGCGAAACGGGTGATATCGACCGGAAAATATGCGGTGAAATATGCGCGCCAGATCTCCAGGCCCGTGAACAGCATCACGATAAGCGAGAGCAGGGCAACCAAGTACACGAGCTTCTGGCCGGCGTTGTAACGGCCGACTTCCGGCAGGTTCTCTTCGCGGTTTGCCGCAACGTCGTTGATCTGGCGCAGCCACTGCCGGTCACGCTGCTGTATGCGCATGTCGCGATGCAGCTTGCCGGCGAGTATCAGGAAAACCATGACCATGAATATGCCGATCCAGGGATGTACGGCGCGCATCGTGTCACCGCCGCCGAACAGACCGCTTAAGCCAAACAGCGGCGGATAAAACATGGCGAGGCCGGACAACGCGACCAACACGAAGCTGATCGCGACGAGCCAATGCGTGATGCGCGTGCCCGGGGCGTAGCGCACGATCTGACTGGTGCTGGAGTTGACGCTGTCGGCAGTTTGCTTGTTCATGACTGCTTCTCCAGCTCGCGGCGCGCCGCTTTCTCATCCTCTTCGGTCGTTTCGTTCGGACCGACGCCGACGTAATGCAGGAAGCCGGCCGCCGCTGCGCCGAGAAGCGCAAGCGCGGCTAGCGGTTTCGTCACGCCTTTCCACAGCCGTACCATCGGGCTGATGTGCGGATCCTGCGGCAGGTCGGCATAGATCTGCGGCTTGTCGGCATGATGCAGCACGTACATCACGTGCGTGCCACCGACCCCGGCTGGGTCGTACAGGCCGGCGTGGTCGAAGCCGCGCGATTTCAGATCCTCGATGCGCTCGTCGGCATGTTGTTTCATGTCATCCTTGCTGCCGAACACGATCGCGCCGGTCGGGCAGGCTTTCACGCAGGCTGGTTCCAGGCCGACCGAGACGCGGTCGGAACACAAAGTACACTTGTAGGCTTTTTTGTCCTTTTTCGAAATGCGCGGGATATTGAACGGGCAGCCGCTGACGCAATAGCCGCAGCCGATACAGTTCTCCTCGACGAAATCCACGATGCCATTCGCGTACTGGACGATCGCGCCCGGTGCGGGACACGCCTTCAGACAGCCCGGGTCGGCGCAATGCATGCAGCCGTCCTTGCGGATCAGCCATTCCAGGTCACCCTTGTCGTTCTCGTATTCGGTGAAGCGCATCAACGTCCAGGACTGGTCGCTGAGATCCGGTGGATTGGTGTAGCTGCCGCTGCAGGTGCCGACCTCGTCGCGCAGATCGTTCCATTCCATGCATGCGACCTGGCAGGCCTTGCAGCCAATGCATTTGGAGACGTCGATCAGCTTGGCGACTTCGCCGGTGTGCGCGCCGCGTGCGTCCGGTGCGTGGATCGTCGTGGCCGAGCGGCGGACGATGTCGAGGGATTGCATTGCCATGGCGACTCCTCAGCTCAGCGCACCGCCTCTCCCGCTGGCGGGAGAGGCCGAGGCCGCACAGCGGCTTCGGGTGAGGGTGGCGGTGGGAACAGCGACAACATTTTGCGTTGCGCCACCCTCATCCGCCTCCGGCACCTTCTCCCGCCAGCGGGAGAAGGGAAAAGCAGCGGTGTTGCAGGTCGCAGCGGTCATTACGCCTTCTCCACTTTGACGAGGAACGACTTGAACTCCGGCGTATGCGAATTGCCATCGCCGACGACCGGCGTGAGCGTGTTGGCGAGGAAGCCCGCTTTGGCCACGCCCGTGAAGCCCCAGTGGATCGGCACGCCGACGGTATGCACGGTCTTGCCTTCGATCGTCAGCGCCTTGATGCGCTTGGTCACCATCGCCACCGCGGTGATGTGGCCACGGTTGGAGCTGACTTTCACCTGCGAGCCGTTGCCGATGCCGAGTTCATCGGCGAGCGCCGCGCCGATCTCGACGAACTGCTGCGGCTGCACGATTGCGTTCAACTCGCAGTGTTTGGTCCAGTAGTGGAAGTGTTCGGTGAGTCGATACGTCGTTGCCACATGCGGGAACTTGTCGGCCTTGCCGAACGCGTCGCGGTCGTCCTTGAACACGCGTGCCGCCGGATTGTTCAGCGCCTTGGCGTCGCCGTTGAGCGGATTCTTCGCCAGTGGCGTTTCGAACGGCTCGTAGTGTTCGGGGAACGGGCCTTCGGCCATGCCGCCCTTGGCGAAGAAACGCGCCACGCCTTCCGAGTTCATGATGAACGGGTTCATGCCATTGGCCGGATCTTCGTCGAGCTTGAAGTCCGGCACGTCGGCGCCACCCCAACCGGTACCGTTCCAGGCGATGAGCTTGCGTGCGGGATTCCAGGGCTTGCCGCTCGGATCGCACGAGGCGCGGTTGTACATGACGCGCCGGTTCGCCGGCCACGACCAGGCCCAGTTCAGCGTCTGACCGATGCCGGTCGGATCGGAGTTGTCGCGACGCGCCATCAGATTGCCGGTCGGACCCCAGCAGCCGGCGAAAATCCAGCAGCCGCAGGCGGTACTGCCGTCGTCGCGCAGCTCGCCAAAACCTGCGACCTGCTCGCCGGCCTTGCGGATGACTTTCGTGGCGTCTTTGGGATCGGCAACGTCCTTTAGCGCCTTGCCGTTGTATTCCTTCGCGAGTTCTTCGGGCGTCGGGCTGCTCGGACGCATATACGGCCATGACAGCTTGACGATCGGGTCGGGGAACGTGCCGCCGTCGTTCTGGTACAGCGCGCGGATGCGCGTGAACAGGTCGGCCATGATCTCGATGTCGCTGCGCGCCTCACCGGGCGCATGCGCGCCTTTCCAGTGCCACTGCAGCCAGCGTCCGGAGTTGACCAGCGAACCGTCCTCCTCGGCAAAACAGGTGGTCGGCAGGCGGAATACCTCGGTCTGGATCTTCGACGAATCCACATTGTTGTGTTCGCCGAAATTGCGCCAGAACTCGGAGGTCTCGGTCGCCAGTGGATCCATGATGACGAGGAATTTGAGCTGGGCCAGGCTCGCATCCATCTTCGCCTTGTTCGGCGCGGCGGCGAGCGGATTGAAACCCTGGCAGATGTAGCCGTTGACCTTGCCCTGGTTCATCAGTTCGAAGGTCTGCAGCATGTCGTACTGCTTGTCGAGCTTGGGCAGCCAGTCGTAGCCCCAGTGATTCTCCGCCGTGGCGTTGTCGCCCCACCAGGCCTTCATGAAACTGACGAAGAACTTCTGATAGTTCTGCCAGTAACTGAGCTGATTCGGACGCAGCGGCTTTTGCGCGCGCGTCGCGATGTAGGCGTCGTAGTCCTGTTCCTTCTCGTTCGGCAGCGTCATGTAGCCGGTCAGCAGGTTCGACATGAGCCCGAGATCGGTGAGGCCCTGGATATTCGAATGCCCGCGCAGAGCGTTCATGCCGCCGCCGGAAATGCCGATGTTGCCGAGCAGCAGTTGCACCATCGCGCCGCAGCGGATCATCTGCGAGCCGACGCTGTGCTGCGTCCAGCCCAGCGCGTACATGATCGTCATCGCCCGGTTCGGTACCGCGGTCGAGCCGATCATCTCGGCGATGTGCAGGAACTTGTCTTTCGGCGTACCGCAAACGCGCTCGACGATTTCCGGCGTGTAGCGGGCGTAGTGCGCCTTCAACAGCTGATAGACGCAGCGCGGATCGCTCAGAGTCGGATCGGTCTTGACGAAACCGTCGTCGCCTTTCTGGTAATCCCAGCTGGCCTTGTCGTAACTGTGTTTGTCGGCGTTGTAGCCGGAGAAGATGCCGTTGTCGAACGTGTACTCGTCCTTCACGAGGAAGGGCAGGTCGGTGTAGGTGACGACGTAATCGCGATGGATCTTGTCGTTGGTCAGCAGATAGTTGATGAGGCCGCCGAGAAAGACGATGTCGGTGCCGGTGCGGATCGGCGCGTAGTAGTCGGCCACCGAGGCCGAGCGCGTGAAGCGCGGATCGACGACGATCAACTTCGCCTTGTTGTGCGCCTTCGCTTCCGTGACCCATTTGAAGCCGCAGGGATGCGCTTCGGCAGCGTTGCCACCCATGACCAGAACGACATCGGCATTCTTGATGTCGACCCAGTGATTCGTCATCGCTCCTCGGCCAAACGTCGGGGCAAGACCTGCCACCGTCGGGCCGTGTCAGACACGTGCTTGATTATCGAATGCCAGTAGTCCGAGTGAGCGCGCGACCTTGTGCGTGATGTAGCCGGTTTCGTTGCTGCTGGCCGATGCGGCGAGCATGCCGGTGGAAAGCCAGCGATTCACGGTCAGGCCGTCCGCGTTCTTCTGCGTGAAGTTCGCATCGCGATCGGCTTTCATGAGCTTGGCGACCTTGTCGAGCGCCTCGTCCCAGGAAATGCGCTGCCATTTGTCGGAACCCGGCGCGCGATATTCGGGATGCGTGAGCCGGCTCTTGCTATGGATGAAGTCGATGAGGCCGGCGCCCTTCGGACACAGCGTGCCGCGATTGACCGGGTGATCCGGGTCGCCTTCGATGTGGAAGATGCTCGGCTGCGCGTTCTTCGCGCCATCGCCGAGGCTGTACATCAGCACGCCGCAGGCTACCGAGCAGTAGGGGCAGGTGTTGCGGGTTTCCGTCGCGCGTGCGAGCTTGTACTGGCGCACTTCGGCGAGAACGGGAGTGGGAGAGAAACCGACGAGCGCGAGGCTTGATGCCGCCAGCGTCGCACCGGTCACTTTCAGAAACTGGCGTCGGGTTACGTCAACCATGACCTTCTCCGATTGGCAGTGCCGGATGGAGTCTATGCCTGCTCCGCGGCGCTAACAAGCGGCCCGCGAGCGCCGGTAATGGCGCGCCGCAACACGGCATGACTTTGCTGCTGGCAACCGCCAGAATCACGTAAATTTTTCTCAGGAATGACGATGAGCGCCGCTACACGCCGCACGCTGTATCCCGAAATCGAACCGTACGATAGCGGCATGCTCGCGGTGTCGCCGCTGCACACGCTGTATTACGAGCAGTGCGGCAATCCGCGCGGCAAACCGGTGGTGTTCCTGCATGGCGGACCGGGCGCCGGTTGCAATCCAAAGACGCGGCGCTTTTTTGATCCGGCGCATTACCGTATCGTGCTGTTCGACCAGCGCGGTTGTGGACGTTCCACGCCGCAAGCGGAACTGACCGACAACACGACGTGGGATCTGGTCGCCGACATCGAGCGTCTGCGCGAGCATTTGGGCGTAGCGCGCTGGCAGGTGTTCGGCGGCTCGTGGGGCTCGACTCTCGCGCTTGCGTACGCACAGACGCACCCGCAGCAGGTGACCGAGCTCGTGCTGCGCGGCATCTTCCTGTTGCGCCGCTGGGAACTGGAATGGTTCTATCAGAAAGGCTGCGACGCGATTTATCCGGATGCGTGGGAGCCTTATCTCGCGCACATACCGCCCGGCGAACGCGGCGACCTGATCGGAGCGTATTACCGGCGATTGACGAGCGCGGACGCGGTGACGCGCCTTGCTGCCGCGAAGGCCTGGTCGATCTGGGAAGGGGGTACGAGCTACCTGCTGCAGAACCCGGATTACATCGCCAGCACGGGCGCCGATGAATTCGCACTGCAGTTCGCGCGCATCGAATGCCATTACTTCGTGCACGGCGGGTTCTTCGAACGCGACGACCAGCTCTTGCACAATGCGCACAAATTAAAAAATATACCCAGCGTGATCGTGCAGGGCCGCTATGACGTGGTCTGTCCGCTGCGCAGCGCCTGGGACTTGCACCGGGCCTGGCCGGAAGCGGATCTGCGTATTGTTCCCGACGCCGGACATTCGGCATTGGAAGCGGGCAACACGCACGAACTTATAGAGGCGACCGACCGATTTCGCTAACCCGGGAAAATTTAGATCGCTTGCTCTAAGGCGCCCTCTTAACGTGGATTCATCCCGTTGAAGGAGAGCACATGACTTTTTCCCGTACTCCGCTCGTGCTGCTGCCGATTGTCGTGCTCGGCATATTGGGTTTGGCCGCGAGCAGCCCGCCGCTCATCGAAGCAGGTCTGCAGACGGCGAAGTCCGGGGTCGTGCTCGATGCACAGACCCGGCAACCGCTGGCGGACGCCTATGTCGTGGTGCGCTGGCTCGAGCAATCGCGGACACCGACCTCGGGTGCGATCACAGGACAGTGCCTGAAGCGCGTCATTGTGCGTACGGACGATAATGGGCACTACGTCATTCCGGCTACGCTGCTTGAACTCGCTGCGAAGCGAACCTTCGCAACGCGCACGTATTTCTGGGACGCCTACGCCTACACGCCGGGTTACGCTGCGATGGTCTCCGCAAACCATCCACGTGCGCTGGGCTCTCCCGTACCCGCCGTCCAGGAACTCGAGCCGATGCTGCTGACGGCGGACCGTGCGCAGCCGCAGCAGCGCGTCAACGAGTTGATGGACAGTCTGCAGCGTTTCAGCTGCGAGCCGTTCGCTGACGAACTCGGCCCCGTTGCTGAACGGATTTATGCTGAGGCTTACTCGGTGGCCTGTCTGCCCGACCCGAACAGTGCGGCCAGTTCGCTGGCGCGTCTGCGCGGCGCCAGGCTCGGCACCAAATCGTGTGAGTCTTTTCGACAGGCCGGTACCAGCCGCTAACCGGAAATTGCCCCTGCATTTCCGGCACACCGGCCATCCATGGCCATTGACCGGGCCATGTGGCCCGGTTGTGTCCGTAAGAGACAGCAAATCAATGCGTGGCGGGGGCTGCGTTGTCGCCCTTCAGGCACGTACTCATGAAGGACTTGCGATCCTCGCCCTTCAGATGCTTCGAGGTTGCTTCGACATTGCAGGCTTTCATTTTCTGCTGTTGCGGAGTCATTGACGTCGCCGGCGCGGCGGCGGTGGCAGCAGGAGCGGCGGCTGCAGCAGGAGCCGCAGCGGGAGTGGCGGATGCAGGAGCGGCGGCAGCAGGAGCGGTTGCGCTGTCAGCCTTGAGGCAGGTATTCAGGAACGCCTTGCGCTCGTCACCTTTCTTGCCGGTGGCCTGGGCATTGCAGTCCTTCATCTTCTGCTGCTGCGGGGTCAGTGTCTTTGCTCGTGCTGCATCAGCGGCGAATGCGTAAGATGCGCCGATCGCCGTGGTGAGCACGAGAGCGAGCGTGGTTGCGGCAAACTTCATGGTATCTCCTGAGGGTGGCTGCGGTACGCGAAGTGTACGCTGGCGAATTGCCCGGCGTAGTCGCGGCGCACAATGTAGCTTCCGCGCTGAACACGCGCTGTAGGAATTGCACTACGGCGCGTGTCAGTTCAGCGCGGATTTGCCCCGCGTTGGAATGTCGCAATTCGTGGGCGCGCCGTGTTCCACGAAGACAAACCCGTGCGGGAGATCATGATGAGGCTGCTCATTGCTCTGCTCGCGACATGCGTGAACGCTTCGGTATTCGCCAACAGCGGCACGATCCAAGGCACCGTCGCCGGAATCTCCGGCGCGCCGGTCGTCAACGGCTCGGTCGACGTCGCGATCAATGGCGCTGTGTACGGCACTTGGCTACTCGACGACCAGGGCGCCTTCAGCAATATCGTGTCTTGGGTGGGCAGCACTCCGGCGAGCGTCGCCGTGCACACCAATGCTCCTTATTATGTCGACCAGACCGTCGTGCAGTCTCTCAGCGATGGCGGTCTCTCGGACTTCGAGATCAGGCTGGCGCCCGCCGATGTGCTGTTCGCTGACGGCTTTGAGCCCTGAGCACTGCAATACCGGGCCGGAGCCAGCCCGGTTTTTCTTCAGTAACGCGACTCAAGCCGCTTTCGATGCGTCGGCAGCAACGCGTGGCCCATGCAGCAGCGCCTGCTTGACCGCGCCGACGATTAGATCGACTTCCGCCGAAGTGATGCCGAACGTTGGCGTGAAGCGCAGCGAGTTGGCGCCGCCATGGATCACGCCGAGGCCGTGTTCGCGCAGCCACTCCTCGGTGCTGTTGACGCCATAGCACTTGAACGCGACGCTAAGTTCGCACGAGAACAGCAAACCGGTGCCTTGCACTTTGGTGATCAGGCCCGGCAGCTCGCGCGCGAGCTGGTTGAATTTGTCGACGAATTCGGCGCCACGTACACGGATGTTCGCGCGCAGCTCCGGCGTGAACGCCTTGAGTACGGCGCAGGCGACATCGAGTGCGCGCGGATTTGCAGTCATCGTGTTGCCGTAGATTCCTTTTTTATACAACCCGGCAGTCTTCGCGGTCACCGCGAGCACGGAGAGCGGATACTGGCCGGCATTGAGCGCCTTCGAATAGGTTTCCATGTCCGGCGCCTCGAGATTCTCGAAGCCCGGATAATCGACGATCGACAGCACGCCATGCGCGCGCAGTCCGGCCTGGATCGAATCGACCAGGAACAGGCTGCCGTGCGCGCGCGTGAGCTCGCGCGCGGCGGCATAGAATTCCGGCGTCACTGCGCGGCCAGGATCGCCTTCGCCCATCACCGGCTCGAGGAACATCGCCTCGATGAACCAGCCGTTCTTGTCGGCATCGGCGAACGCCTGGCGCAGCTGTTCGACGTTGTACGGCTCGACCGTGATCAGGCTTTTCTCGTCGCGGAAGCTGGCCAGGTGCTGCACATAGGCCTTGCGCGAGGAATCCGAATAGATGGCCGGTTTCTCGGTGCGGCCATGGAACGCGCCCTTGACGGCGAGGCGCTTGATCGTGCGGCCGGCGTACTTGCCGCCGGCATCGGTCATGAGCTTGGCGTTGACGTCGGCGATGCGGCAGGCCAGCGACACGGCTTCCGAACCGGAGTTCAGGCACAGGAAGCGTGTGTACGGAGAGCCGCCGCGCGTCGTGCCGATGTGCGCCTCGAGCGCACGCGTGAAACGCAGCTGGCTAAGCGACGGCGTCATCACGTTCGCCATCACCTGCGGTTTGGCCATCGCTGCGAGCACCGCTTTCGGCGCATGGCCGAAGCCGAGCATGCCGTAGCCGCCGGAGTCGTGTACCACCGCGCCTTTCAGCGTGATGACCCACGGTCCGCGCGCCGTGAGCGCAACATACGGATTCACGGCGTCGTCGGCGTAGAAATTGACGAAGTCGGCCTGCACCCGCGCGAGCTGTTCGGTTTCGTCGAGCTTGAGCACATCGGCGAATTCCTCGCGCAGCTGGCGATGCAGCGTAACTGCTTCGTCGACCGCTTCGACCAGCTCCGGAAATTGCGGTGCCATGCGTTCGATGTCGGCGTCGGGCAAACCGACAGTGCGCAGCGTGCCGCCGTAGCGGCGCAATTCATCGAGTTTGGCGATGATCGTCATGACATGTTCTCCAAAGAAAAAAACACAGCGCAGCGCGCCGCGTATCGAAATCCCGCAGATCGGGCGCATTTTAACACGTGAAATCGGCCCAACGAAGGAGCCGCTTCAATGGGCACTTGATGGAGCCACTTGTGTACTCGCCCTTACTGACAGGTGTCATGCCCAAGGCGTGATTGCTGCGACTGAGCAAGCAGGCGGCGCGCGCCTAAGCTTTGCCTACCCTGAATGGCAATGGATCAGTCGATGACAAATGCGGACGTGGTGGCGGCGCTCGCCGGAGCGCGCAAGAGTTACGGCAAGGTCGTAGCGCTCGACGGCATAGACCTGCAGGTGCACCGCGGCGAGGTGCTCGCGCTGCTCGGCCCGAACGGCGCCGGCAAGACGACCGCTATTTCGCTGCTGCTCGGCCTGTTGCAACCCGACAGCGGGCAAGTTCAGTTGTTCGGTGTGCAGCCGCAGACTCTCGCTGCGCGGCGGCGCAGCGGCGCGATGCTGCAAACCGCTGGAGTGCCCGAGACGCTGGCGGTTGGCGAGTTGATCGAACTGTTCCGCAGTTATTACCCGCGGCCGCGCACGGTTGCCGATATCGTCGAACTCGCCGGAGTTGCCGATCTGCTCGCGCGCCGCTACGGCAAGCTCTCCGGCGGCCAGCAGCGGCGCGCGCAGTTCGCACTCGCGCTCGCGGGAAACCCGCAGATCCTGTTTCTGGATGAGCCCACCACGGGCCTGGATATCGAAGCGCGCGAGACGATGTGGAAGACGATCCGCCAACTCGCGCGCGAAGGCTGCGCGATCGTGCTGACCACGCATTATCTTGAAGAAGCCGAAGCACTTGCCGACCGTGTCAGCGTGCTGGCGCGTGGGCGCGTCGTCGCCGCGGGCAGTGTCCAGCAGATCCGCGCCCGAGTTGCACAGCGGCGCATTCGCTGCCTGTCGCGCCTTGCGGAAAACACGATCGCCGCATGGCCGGAGGTACGCAGCGTCGCCCGCGACGGCGAGCGCGTCGAGATCATCACCGATGCCGCGGAGGCCGTGGTACACCAGTTGCTGTTCGAGGACAGCGCTCTGAGCGAACTCGAAGTGCAGCGCGCAGGGCTTGCCGAAGCGTTTGTCGAAATCACCAGGGAGGCGGCGTGATGAACACTGCGGCCATCACTCTGCCGACCGCTGGTCACAGAGCGCTCGTTCCTTATCTGCTCGAAGCGAAGTTCGAATTCCTGCGTGTGCTGCGCACGCCGGCATTCGCCGTGCCGACCTTGCTGTTCCCGCCGATGTTCTATCTGCTGTTCGGCTTGATCCTCAATCGTGACAGCGCGAATGCGGCGCATTATCTGTTCGCCACCTACAGCGTTTTCGGCGTCATGGCGCCGGGCTTGTTCGGGTTCGGTGTGGGCGTGGCGATCGAGCGCGAACGCGGCTGGCTCGCGCTCAAACGCGTCGCGCCGATGCCGCCGGGCGCTTACTTGTTGGCGAAGATGGCGATGGCCGCGCTGTTCGCGGCGATCATCTACGTCGTACTCGCGGCAATGGCGTATTTTTTTGGTGGCGTGCACCTTGCCGCATGGCAGTGGCTGCTGATGGGCCTGATCGCGATGCTCGGCGTGCTGCCGTTTTGTGCGCTGGGACTGCTGATCGGCAGCCGCGTGAACGCCTCTGCCGCGCCAGCGTTCATCAACTTCATCTATTTGCCGATGGCGTTTCTGTCGGGGCTGTGGATGCCGTTGGCGTTGTTGCCACCGTTCTTTTCGCAGCTGGCGCCGCTGTGGCCCGCTTACCATCTGGCCCAGCTCGCACTGGCTGTGATTGGGCACGACGACGGCAGTGCAGTGCTGCCGCATGTCGCGATGGCGATTGCGTTCACACTGATCTGTTTCGTGATCGCGCGGCGCTGGCTGGCGCGGGCCGCGTAATGAATCGGTACCGCCCAATCGCGCCAGATCACCCAACCGGCGTATGCTTTCGGCGATCCGCCCGCGCATGAGACATCCGTGATTCTGGAATTCTTCGTCCCCACGCAAGATTCGCTGCTGTCGCTGCGCGGGATGCACGACGGCAAGCGCCGCCACGCGACTTGGTTCCCGTGGCTGATGCTGATCTGGACGTTGTGGATCTTCTGGACGCCGATCTACGAAACCGGCAACTCGTTTCCGCACTGGAAATTGCCGACGTTTGCCAGTTTCGCCGTGTTCCTGTTCTTGTTTCACCACATCTACTACCGCAACCGCGAGCATGTTCTGTGGTGCGCGCTCGGTGTCGCCGCACTTGGTTTTGCGGTGACGCCGTTCAATCCCGGCGCGCAGGGTTACCTGATCTACGCCAGCGCCTTTCTCGGCATGAACAGTAATTTGCGCGCGGCGTTGCGCAACATCCTGCTCGTGCTGGCGCTGTACGTTGCGGAATGGATGACCCTGCAATTTCCGTGGGTCTACCTGTTGAACGCGATCGCCATCGGCCTGGCAATCGGTCTGATGAACGTCAATTTCATGCGCAAGTACGAGCGCGAAGCGGAGCTCAAACTCAGCCACGATGAAGTGCGCCGCCTTGCGGCGCTGGCGGAGCGCGAACGCATCGGCCGTGACCTGCACGATCTGCTCGGCCATACGCTGTCGCTGATCACGCTCAAGACGGAACTCGCGAACAAGCTGTTCGACCGCGACGCGGCCGCGGCCAAGCGCGAAATGGCCGATGTCGAACGTGTCGCGCGCGATGCGCTGGCGCAGGTGCGCCGCGCAGTGACCGGCATTCGCGCTGCAGGATTCGCCGCGGAGCTTGCTTCCGCCAAACTGCTGTTGGAGTCCAATGGCGTCAGCATGCGCTACGCGGTGGCCGACATTGCCTTGCCTGCGGAAGTGGAAACGACCCTGGCGATGATGGTGCGCGAAGCGGTCACCAACATTCAGCGTCACGCGCGCGCGACCTCGGCAGACATCACGCTCGTGGTCGAGAACCGGCAACTGCTGCTGCGTATCGAAGACAACGGCCGCGGCGACGCGATCGCGCCCGGCAACGGCCTGACCGGCATGCGTGAACGCCTGGCGAGCATCGGTGCGCAACTGCGTGTCGAATCCGAACGCGGCCGTGGCACACGTTTGTGCGCGAGTCTGCCGCAGCCGCAGCAGCAAAGCGTCCCGCATTCACTCAGTCCGGTGCCGGCGCCGCAATGATCCGCGTACTGCTCGCTGAAGACCAGGCCATGGTGCGCGGTGCGTTGTCCGCGCTGCTCAAGCTCGAATCGGATCTCGACGTGATCGGCAGCGCCGCAGACGGCGAAGAAGCTTGGGCGCAGATCCAGCGCGACAAACCGGACGTCGTCGTCACCGATATTGAAATGCCGCGCATGACCGGGCTGGAACTGGCGCAGCGTATCCGTGAGCGCGACGTCGGCTGCAAAGTCATCATTCTCACTACGTTCGCTCGCCCGGGTTTTCTGCGTCGCGCGCTCGATGCAGGCGTCAGCGGCTATCTGCTCAAGGACGCGCCGGCCGAGCAACTTGCCGAAGCGCTGCGCAAAGTACACCGCGGCGGTCGCGCGATCGATCCGCAGCTCGCGCTCGAAGCCTGGTCCGGCGACGATCCGCTCAACGACCGCGAACGCCAGGTGTTGCGTCTCGCCGGCGAGGGCATGTCGGCGGGCGATATCGCCGAACAACTGCATCTGTCACAGGGCACCGTGCGCAATTACCTGTCCGAAGCGATCGGCAAGCTCGGTGTGAGCAACCGCATCGAGGCCTATCGTCTGGCGCGGCAGAAGGGCTGGTTGTAGCGGGGCGCGCGTACGCAGCGATCAATCAAATCATTTGATATGCAAAGTGTGCGGCCGCGGCCAGATCGCGATGCCGCCGCGGCCCGGATCCACGGTGGCGCCCGCCAGTGAGTGTAGCTCCGAACTGGTGTACGAAGTGTAGGCGCCGCTGCTCCATGGCGCGGCCGTGGCTTTGTAAGCGCGCACGCTCTGGTCGTATTCGTAATTGACGCGGACGTCGCCATGGCGGTCGAACGCGATGCCGCCGACAAAACCGGATGATCCGTTGGGGCCGGCGTCGAACGTGTTGATCTGGCCGATCGGAGTGGGGCTGCCGGTAGCGCCGAGCTGCGAGCTGCCGTAGGCGTACATGGTCGGTTCGATGTTGTCGCCGATCCACAAGCTGCCGTACTCATCGAATGCCAGACCTTCGGCGTTGTTGATGTTGTTGCCGCTGATCGTGACGTCGATGGCGCCTGTAGACAGATTGCTCATGCGCACTAGACTGCCGGGCGTGCCGTAGTTGCAGATCCACAAGCGGCCCTGCGTGTCAAAGGCGAGGCAAACCGGCACGCTGACGCCTGCATTGGTCAGGCTTGTGGAGACATTGTTTCCGGCGTTCAAGTTGCTGAGTGCGAATTTCAGGATCTGATTGGTCGCACCAAAATCGCTTTGGCTAACGTACCCATAGCTACCGAAAAAAGCGAGGTCGAAGATACTCGAGGCGTTACCCACCGGGCCCACGCTGACGGTTGGTGCGGGATTGGGATCGCCGAGTATGGACTGCAATGTATAGCGTCGTAGTCTGGCGCTGCCATCATCCACCACCCATAGCCCTCCATCCGGCGCGAAAGAGACCGCGTTGGGCTTCACACCGGCGCCAAGCGGCGCTTCGCGCACGAATGTGAAATCCGCAGTGTTTGTTGTGCGCTGATAGACCTTGATGCTGTTGTTTCCGTACTGCGGCACGAACATGTATTCCGGCTCGAGGCTGTCGCCGAAGATGTAGTTGTCGGATGCTGCGGCAATGAATGAGATGTCGTCGATGTACATCGTCGGCTGCACTCCGCTGGCGGTTTGCAGATCGAACTTGTTGAAGCTGCCGCTGAAGCCGAACGAGGAAAAGGACACATCGATTTCCGCCCACGCATTCTGCGGGGCGGCCGGCAGCACGATGGGGCCTGCGACGGCTGTTCCGTCATTGACATAGAGATTCAGCGCCAGCTGCTGTCCACCCGTGGCACCGCCGTTGACGAAAAATCGCAGGCCCGAATAGGCGCCGGCAGCAAAATTTGCCGGGTGTTCGAACGAGACGGCGTTGTAGCTGCTGTCGCCGGTGAACGCGATCGAAAACGCGCTGCCGTTGTGAGTCGGTGCGCCATTGGCGCAGACGCACGCGCTCGGATAAGACCAATCCTGGAACGGGTTCTGCAACGCGTCGTCATAGACGACCAGATCCGCTGCGGCATCGGCCGCCCACATGACCAAGATCATGAAACCGAGCCGGCACAGCGCGCTGCACATAAGTCATCCCCAAAGCCGATAAGGGATACTACAGCGTTCGGGCGTCGCGATTACACGGCAAAGCACGCCAATCGGGGATAATCGCGTTTTTGCAGCGCTGCCGAGCCGTTGAAAAAATCCGACTTCCACTACGACCTGCCATCCGAACTGATCGCCCAGCAGCCGCTGCCCGAGCGCGCGGCCAGCCGTCTGCTGGTCGTGAATGCCGCAGAGCGCGCATTTCAGGATCGGCGCTTCATCGACGTCGTCGATTACCTGCAAGCCGGCGACCTGCTGATCTTCAACGATACGCGCGTATTGCCAGCGCGCCTGTTCGGGCGCAAGGAAACCGGCGGCGCGGTCGAGATTCTGATCGAGCGCGTGCTGGGCTCGCACGAGGCGCTGGCGCAGCTCGGCGTCAGCAAGAAACCGCGCGCGGGCAGTGCGATTGCGCTCGCCGACGGCAGTCTGGTGCGCGTGCTCGGGCGCGAAGGGGAATTTTATACTTTGCGTTTCGAAGCGCACGAACCGCTCGAGAAATTGCTCGCGCGGCTCGGGCGCATGCCGTTGCCGCCGTATATTGGGCGCGACGCCAACATCGACGACGAGGAGCGCTATCAAACGGTGTATGCACACGCGCCGGGCGCCGTGGCGGCGCCGACGGCGGGCCTGCACTTCGACGAGCCGCTGTTGGCGAAGCTGCGCGAACACGGCGTCGATTTCGGCTACGTCACGCTCCACGTCGGCGCCGGCACGTTCCAGCCGATACGCGCCGAGCGTTTGGAAAACCACGTGATGCACCGCGAATGGCTCAACGTAGGCGCTGAACTCGTCGAGAAGATCCGCCGCGCGCGCGCTGCGGGCCGGCGCGTGGTCGCGGTGGGCACGACGGTCGTGCGCGCGCTCGAATCCGCGCTGCGCGACGGCGAAGTGCAGCCATTCGCCGGCGAGACGCAGATCTTCATTTTTCCCGGTTATCGCATCGCCAGCGTGGATGCACTCATCACGAATTTCCATCTGCCGGAATCGACATTGCTGATGCTGGTCTCCGCGTTCGCCGAGCGCGAGCTGATGCTGGAGGTATACCGGCATGCGGTCGAGCGGCGCTACCGGTTCTTCTCCTATGGCGATGCGATGTTGATTCTGCCCGGCGGCGCGGGTTGATCTGGCATTGCACCGGCGTACGAAAAAGCGTACGCTTTACGCAATGGCAAGGTATGACCCATGACTGATCTCAACGCCAGCGAGGCGCGCGCCAATCTTTATCGTCTGCTCGACCAGGCGGCGGAAACGCATAAGCCGGTGCGCATAGCCGGCAAGCGCAACAATGCCGTACTGGTGTCTGAGGACGACTGGAACGCGATCCAGGAAACGCTGTACCTGCTGGCAATTCCGGGCATGCGCGAATCGATCCGCGAAGGCCTGCGCACTCCCGCGGCCAAACTGGCCAAGAGCCTGCGCTGGTGAGCTGGACGCTCGTCTACACCAGGCTCGCCCAAAAAGACGCAAAAAAACTGGTAGCTGCCGGCCTGAAAGGCAAAGCACTGGCGCTTCTCGAATTGCTGGCAAGCGATCCGTTCTCCAATCCGCCGCCTTATGAAAAACTAGTCGGAGATCTCGCCGGCGCATACTCGCGTCGCATCAACATCCAGCACCGGCTGGTCTATCAGGTCGTGAAATCCGGAAAGATCGTGAAGGTGTTGCGGATGTGGACGCACTACGAATGAGCGCGTTGAAATTCGACTTGCTCGCCACGTGCGGCGCTGCGCGCCGCGGCCGCATTACGCTGCCGCGCGGTACGATCGAAACGCCCGCATTCATGCCGGTGGGTACCTACGGGTCGGTAAAGGGGATGACGCCGCAATCGATCCGCGACATCGGAGCGGAAATCATTCTCGGCAATACGTTTCATTTGTGGCTGCGGCCGGGACTGGACGTCATCGGCGAATTCGGTGGCCTGCACCGGTTCATCGGCTGGGACAAGCCGATCCTCACTGATTCCGGCGGCTTCCAGGTTTTTTCGCTTGCCGAACGCCGCAAGATCAGCGAAGACGGCGTGCGCTTCGCTTCACCGGTCGATGGTTCGATGGTTTTCCTGTCGCCGGAGGAATCGATGCGCATCCAGCGCGTGCTCGATTCCGATATCGCGATGATCTTCGACGAATGCACGCCGTATCCCGCCACCGAAATGCAGGTGCGCGAGTCGATGGAACTGAGCCTGCGCTGGGCCGAGCGCTCGCGGCGCGCTTTCGATGACCTGAACAATCCGAACGCACTGTTCGGCATCGTGCAGGGCGGCACATTTCCACAATGGCGCAAAGTATCCGCCGAACGCCTCATCGAGATCGGCTTCGATGGCTACGCAGTCGGCGGCCTGGCCGTTGGCGAGCCCGAGGAAGAGCGCAACCGTACGCTGGAAGACACCGTGCCGCTGTTGCCTGCGAATCGTCCGTGCTATCTCATGGGTGTCGGCCGGCCGCAGGACATTGTCGAGGCAGTCGTGCGCGGTATCGACATGTTCGACTGCGTGATGCCGACGCGTAACGCGCGCAACGCGCACCTCTTCACGCGCAGCGGCGTACTGCGCATCCGCAACGCCCAATACGAACGCGATACGCGCCCGCTCGACGAATCGTGCACGTGCTACACCTGCAAATCCGGTTTCAGCCGCGCTTACCTGCGCCATCTGGACAAATGCGGCGAGATGCTCGGGCCGATGCTGGCGACGATTCACAACCTGCACTACTACCAGGATTTGATGCGTGGGCTGCGCGAGGCGATTGCGGCGCGCACGCTGGCGGATTTCGTGGCGGAGTTCTATCGCTTGCAGGCGCCGGCGCCGGACTGATTCGGCGCCGGTTGGATTGGCGGGTGCACGACCCGCCGCCCCATGGCATAATCCGCGGTCTTTCGAGAGCCGGCCGCGACCGTGGCAGGGCTTAACTTCCGAGGTTTTATGGACTTTCTGATCTCAAACGCCCATGCGCAGGCGGCTGCACCCGCGGCGGACGGCATTGGCGGCCTGTTCGGCTCGCCGATCGTGTTCATCGTCATCATGGCGGCGATGATGTTCTTCATGTTCCGCTCGCAGTCCAAGCGTCAGAAGGAGTTGAACGCGATGATCGCGTCGATTGCCAAGGGCGACGAAGTGGTGACCAACGGCGGCATCGCCGGGCGCGTCGATGACGTCGGCGAAACGTTCGTCGGTCTTGAAATTGCGCCGAACGTCAAGATCAAGCTGCAGAAGACCGCGATTGCCAAGGTGTTGCCGAAAGGCACGCTCAAGGCCGCTTGAACCCGATGCGAATCAACTTCGCCGCGCAGCGCGCGGTGTGTGAGTGAGTGCAATGAACGAATTCCCCCGCTGGAAATACATTCTCGTCGCCGTCGTGCTGTTGCTGGGCTTCATCTACGCGCTGCCGATCGTGTTCACGCCGCAGCTCGCGGTGCAGATCTCGGCGAATCGCGGCGCCACGGTTGACGCCGCGCTCAAGGAAAAAGTGCTCGGCATTCTGCAGACGAAAAAGATCGAGTTCCGCGACGTCGAACTCAGCGCTGATCGCCTGCTCGCGCGGTTTCCGAACAACGATGCCCAGCTCGCGGCGTCGGATGTGCTCAAGACCGAACTCGGCGACCAATACATCGTCGCGCTGAACCTGGCCTCCACCGTTCCCGGCTGGTTGCGCGCGATCGGCGCAAACCGCATGCCGTTTGGCCTCGACTTGCAGGGTGGCGTGCACTTCCTGATGGAAGTCGACCAGAAAGCCGCGCTTGCGAAGATGCAGCAGCGTTATGTCGACGATATTCGCGCGACGCTGCGTACCGCCAAGATTCGCACCGATTCGATCACGGCCGGCACGGCCGGTATCACGATCGTGCTGAAGTCTGACGCCGACCGCACCACCGCCGCGAGCGCCATTACCAAGGACGTAAACCAGCCCGAGAAATTGGGCGCGCAGCCGCCGCTGGAACTCGTCGATGGCGCCGCCGGTGCCGACAGCTTCCCGCTGATCGTTAAAGTGCGCGAGTCGACGCTGCAGGAACAGGCCAAGGCGATTGTCACCAGCAACCTGACCACGCTGCGCAACCGCGTCAACCAGCTCGGCGTGTCCGAGCCGCTGATCCAGCAGCAGGGCGCGAACCGCATCGTCGTCGAACTCGCCGGCGTGCAGGACACCGCCGAAGCGAAGAAGATCCTCGGCGCGCAGGCCACGCTCGAATATCACGCGGTCGACGAGAGCGCCAATCCGATCGAGGCGCAGCGCACCGGCATCGTGCCGCCGGATTCGCGTCTGTATTACGAACAGCGGCTCGGTCCCGACGGCAAACCGCTGCCGGTGGTGCTGAAGAAGAAAATCATCGTCGGCGGCGACGAACTCGTCGACGCCACGGCAATCCCCGATCCGCAAGACGGCCGGCCGGCCGTATCGGTGCGCCTGAATGCCGCCGGCGGCAAGAAGATGCTCGATTACACGAGCCAGAACGTCGGCCATCGCATGGCCGTCGTGTTCATAGAGCGCACGCCGGAAACGAAAGTCGTCGATGGCAAGGAAGTGCACAGCGCGAAAGTCACCGAGCAGGTGATCAACGACGCGACGATCCAGGGCGTGTTCTCGAATCGCTTCCAGACCACCGGCCTGGAAAGCATGAAAACCGCAAGCGAATTGTCGCTGCTGCTGCGCGCAGGTTCGCTCGCGGCGCCGGCCGATATCGTGCAGCAGCGCGTGATCGGCCCTAGCCTCGGTCAGGACAACATCGCCAAGGGGTTCCTCGCCGTCATCATCGGCCTGGTCTCCGTGCTGATCCTCGCCGCGCTGTATTACCACATCTTCGGTCTGATTGCGGACGTCGCGCTGATCCTCAACCTCGTGCTGCTGGTCGCGGTGCTCTCGCTGTTCCAGGCCACGCTGACGATGCCCGGCATTGCCGGTATCGTGCTGACCCTCGGCATGGCGATCGACGCGAACGTGCTGATCTGCGAGCGCATCCGCGAGGAATTGCGCAACGGCTCCACGCCGCTCGCCTCGATCAAGGCCGGCTATGAAAAAGCCTGGGCGACGATTCTCGATGCCAACGTTACGCATTTGCTTGCTGCGTTCGGTCTGTTCGCGTTCGGTTCCGGCCCGATCAAAGGCTTCGCCGTGACGCTGGCGATCGGTATTTTGACCTCGATGTTCACCTCGGTGACGGTCACGCACGCTTTGGTGAATCTGGTTTACAGCGGCCGCCGCAAGTTGAAAGGTTTGGCAGTCGGCGGCGGTTATGCGCGAGTCGCTGAATAACCAAGTTGGGCAGCTCGCGAAAATTTTTTAGAGGTTCCTAGAAAAATGGAAGTCTTCAACCCCAACAGCAACGTCAACTTTCTGGGCTTGCGCAAGATCACGCTGATGATCTCGGCGCTGCTCGTGGCGATTTCGATCTTCGCGATTTTCGCCAAGGGCCTGAATTACGGCCTCGACTTCAAAGGCGGCGTGCTGATCGAAGTGCAGTACGAGCAGCCGGTGGAAATCGGCGACGTGCGCGCCGCGCTCGCCACTGGCGGCTACGGCGACGCGCAGGTGGTCACCGTCGGCGGCGCGCGCGAAGTCGCGATCCGCGTGCAGGCGCACGAGGACAAGCCGCGCGAAGCCGGCAAATCCCTGAGCGACCAGATCGCCGGCGAAGTGCTCAAGGCGCTGCAGACCAAGCGTAGCGACGCGAAGATGTCGCACGATCCGGACTACGTCGGTGCGACCGTCGGCGAGGAGCTCAAGAGCGACGGCATCGTCGCCGTGCTGTTCGTGATTATCGGCATCATGATCTACATCGGTATCCGCTTCGAATGGCGTTTTGCCGTCGCCGCGATCGCCTCGGAATTCCACGATACGCTGATCACGGTCGGCTTCTATGCGCTGACCCAGCGCGAATTCGACATCACGGTGCTCGCCTCGGTGCTCGCCGTGGTCGGCTATTCGATCAACGACAAGGTCGTCGTGTTCGACCGTGTGCGCGAACTGTTCCGCTCCTCGCGCAAGGCCGAGCCGGTGGAAGTGTTGAACAAGGCGATCAACTCCACGCTGTCGCGTACGATCATTACCGCGCTGTTCACCGCGGTGACGATGATTGCGCTGTATTTCTTCGGCGGTCCGGTCGTGCACGGCTTCGCGTTGACGATGCTGATCGGCATCGTCGTCGGCACGCTGTCGTCGATCTTCTTCGCCAGCCCCATCCTGCTCTGGCTCGGCGTTTCGAAGAAGGACCTGATGCCGGTGACGCGCGACAATCCGGAGCTCGCGCGCAGGCCCTGATCGCGCGCGCCGTTGCGCTTGCCGGGCGCAAGCGGAATCGCGGTCTCAGGACATCGTCACGCGCATCGACAAATCGATCGCATGGACGTGTTTCGTGAGCCCGCCGACGGAGATGAAATCCACGCCGGTTTCGGCCAGCTCGCGCACACGCTCGAGACTCACGCCGCCTGAGACTTCCAGCGGCACACGGCCGGCGACTTCGTCGACAGCGCGGCGAATATCGGCCAGCGGAAATTCATCGAGCATGATGCGGTCGACGCCGGCGGCGAGTGCTGCGCGCAGTTCGCCGACGTTCTCGACTTCGACTTCGAGCAGCAGTTGCGGATGCTGCGCACGCGCGGCGCGCACGGCGCCCGCGAGCGAGCCGGCGGCGGCAATGTGGTTTTCCTTGACCAGGATCGCGTCGAACAAGCCGATGCGGTGATTGCTGGCGCCGCCGCAGCGCACGGCGTATTTCTGCGCGAGGCGGAGCCCGGGGATCGTCTTGCGCGTGTCGAGGATGACTGCGCGCGTGCCGCGCACAGCGGCGGCATATTGCGCGGCAATCGTCGCCGTAGCGGACAAGGTCTGCAGGAAATTCAGCGCGCAGCGTTCGCCGCTGAGCAGCGCGCGGGCACGGCCATCCAGCGTGCACAGCACGTCGTTGGCAGCGACGTGAGCGGCGTCGGCGCAGCGCCACTCAATGGTTACCTCGGGATCGAGTTGACGAAAGCAGGCCTCGAACCAGGCGCTGCCGGCGATGACCGCGGCTTCGCGTGTGATCACGCGTGCGCTTGCGCGCGCATCGGCGGACAGCAGGTCAGCGGTGACGTCGCCGTCGCCGATATCTTCGGCGAGCGCACGCTCCACGTCACGCCGCACGATCTGCGGGTCGGGTGCCAAGTGCATGGATGAGGGGGTTACGCCGACGTCGGTGCCGCCGCAGCGGCGGTGGCAGCATGCGCCTGCTTGAGACGTTCGACGATCGCGTCGAGGGCGCGGTCGAACAGCGGCACTTCCTCGAGCACCACGGCCTTGCCGTCCTTGATCTGCTGCGCGAGTTGCGGGGCGGTCATGTCGGAGACTTTCAGGCCCTTGCGATTGACGAACAGGTATTTCGAACTGATCGGACTGATCCATGACAACTTGGCGCGTTCCTTGGCGCCGTTCGCGTCGGTGAACTCGACCCACATGCCGACCTTCATGTCCCTGGCTTGACGCAGGCACTCCTCCTCGTCGCCGAGTGTGTGCTGCGGCGCGCGCGCATCTTCCTCGCGCAGCTGGATTTCCTCCTCGACCGGGCTGTCGAGCGCAGCAGCGGTTGCCGCCGCCTTGCCGAGGCCTGCCAGCGGCGCCGCCGCTTCGGCGGCGGCGATCACCGGCGTGGAATCCGTCATTGCCAGCACGCCGCGATAGAACGCGTTGAGCTCCTGCATGAGCTGCTTGACGTCGTTCTCGTGGTAGGCGACCGTCGCCAGGCCGTGGCGCAGACTCTTCTCCAGCACCGGCAGTATGCTTTTCAGGCGCGTCTTTTCGACTTCGCTGTGCTTGGGCTCCGCGCTCCAGGCAAACTCATCGGCAAAGCGCAGCGCCTGGCGCCACTCGTTGGAATCCTCGCCCTGGCGCAGCAGTGTCAGCACGAGGAAGTTCGCCCACGGCCGCGTCAGCACGTTGTGCACGATCTCCGGCAGATGACGGTTCTCGACGCGCTTGAGAACTTCCCGAGCCGCGGTACGGCGCGCCGAGTGCAGTTTTTCGCGCCCGCGCGTCGCTTCGGCAGCGCGCTGCTCGGCCAATTCGGCGCGCTTCTTGTTGGAATCGAGGAAGATTTCAAAATCCGTACGCGCGCTGTCGAAGATGCCCAGGTCTTCGTCGAAATCCTTGAGGATCTTCTCGACGGTCTCGGTAACTTTGTCGTAGAGGCGGCGATCACGGTCGGATTCTTCCGACCAACCCATGCTCGCCTGCGCCATGACATCGAGCAGTTGCCGCGCCGGGTGCGCTTTCTGCGCGAACAGGTGCTTGTCGAGCAGGGCGACTTTCAGATATGGAATTTGCAGGCGGCCGAGCACGGCTTGCATCTGCGCCGGCAGGTTGCGGTCGCGCAGGATGTATTCGAACAGCATGCCGACGAGATCGATCGTATCCTCGTCCGGCGCGGCCACGCCGACCGCGTCGCCGCCGTGGAACTTGCCGGCCTGGTCGAGCAGTTCGCGCTTGACCTGCTGCACGAATTGCGCGGCATCGGCGCCGGTCGGTGGCGCGTTGTGCGCCACCGGCGAGTTCGTCTGCAGCAGCGTCAATGCGGACAGCAGTTCGGTGATCGGCACGCTCGGCGCGCCGAGCGGCGCGGAGACGTAGTTCGGATCGCTCAGCATCAGCTGGCGGCGCCCGGCCATCAGCGAACGCACGGTGTTGTACAACTCGATCTGCAGATGCGCCGAGGCCGGGTCGTACGCCTGTGCATAGGCTTGTGCCACCATGCCTTCCATGCCCGCATCGGTACCGGCTGGCGCTCCCGGCGGCAACGGCTGGCCCGGTGCGTGTTTGGCGCCAGGTGGCAAGGCATAACGGATCTGCGGCAGCACGCCGGCCTGGATCAGCTGCTCGTTGACCTCGTCGTAGACGGAACCGAGGTTCGACATCACGTAACGGTCGAACAGCTTGAAGATAATCAGGCGCGAATTGACCGAGAGTTCCAGTTCGCGCATCGCCGAGCGAAACGCCTGCGACAGATGGCCCGGGCCCAACGGATTGACCGCGTCCTCGACGCTGGCCCCGCCGCGCAGCAACGACAGGCGCTGATTCAGCGCGTTCAGTTGCGGAGCCAGCCGGTTCTCGGCTTTCGTGACGGTGCTGCTGATGGCGAGGTTTTCCTCCAGTTCGGTCTCATCAACCAGACTGAGTTCGCTCGTCGCGGCGCCTACTCCTTCGATCTTGGCCGGCTGCAGGCGGCCGGCGGCGAAGTCGTTGAAAATCTTGCCGAGCTGTTCCTGAAACAGGCGCTCGACGACCTGACGTTTGAGCCGCACCTTGCGCATGCCATCGAAATAGACGGTCTGCACGGCATTGTTTTCGGCTTTTTCCGCCAGATCGAACAATGCGTCGTCGATGTTCTCGAACAGCGTGCTGACCAGGCCCTGCAGGCGCTTGAGCGCGGTCGCGCGCACGCCGCGCAGCAACTCACCAAGGCGATCGCCGCTGCCAAAGGCTTGCGTCGCCTGGCGCGTTTGCAAATCGACCACTTTGTTGAAATCGGTTGGAGGATTCGTCATCGACCCTGTCTCGATGTGACCGCGTTCCGTCGCGGAACCGGCCCGTTCGCCAGCATATCCGCGCGGGTGTCAAAAAGTGTGAAATTGCTCACGTTGTTCAGACGGATTCTCCCAACGAATGGTTGCGCCGATGAACGGGCAGTTCAGCGCGGAAAAGCGGGGAACTGCGTCGTTGCGATTGCTTCGTCCGCCAGCATCACCGGAATGTCGTCTTCGATGCGGTAGATGAGCTTGCCGTCGGTCGTTATCAGCCCAGCCTGCAGTTCGGAAGAAACCGCCGCCGCCGCCGTGTTCTGCACAGCGCCGGCCGCGATCGCCCGGTTCAGCGCATCCAGCTCGTTGCGCGCAAGTGCGCGCAGCGGCACTTTCGTTGCCGGGCAGCACAGGATATCGAGCAGACGTTTTTCCATGGGGATGCGAATGCCGTCAGTTGCGCCTAGAATATCCGTTTTACAGGGCACTGACCATGAAAAAAGCCAGCGTCTCGCCCGCCCGGATCGGCGTGGTGATGGGTTCGCGTTCCGATTGGGAAACCCTGCAGCATGCCGCCGACACGCTCGCGCAGCTCGGCATTGCGCATGAGGTGCGCGTGGTATCCGCGCATCGCACTCCCGACCTGCTGTTCGACTACGCCGCAAGTGCCGCGACGCGCGGATTGCGCGCGATCATCGCCGGCGCCGGTGGGGCGGCGCATCTGCCCGGCATGCTCGCGGCAAAAACCGTCGTGCCGGTGCTCGGCGTACCGGTGCAGTCGCAGGCGTTGAACGGGTTGGACTCGCTGCTCTCCATCGTACAGATGCCAGCCGGCGTGCCGGTGGCGACTTTCGCGATCGGCAAGGCCGGCGCGACGAACGCCGCGCTGTTCGCAGCCGCCTTGCTCGCCGGTACCGATGCCAAGCTGGCACGCAAGCTCGACGCGTTTCGTGCCGCGCAGACCAAACAGGTGCTCGATAAAGCAGACCCCCGCAAACCATGATCGAAAGCAGGACCCATCCATGGCGCGTGGCGCCAGCCTCGGCATCCCTGCCGAGTCGCTCGCCGGCGCGACATGCGTTTACTCGCGCCATCCATGCCGCTCGCCCGAAGGGCCAGCCGCGCTGTTCGCGCCGGCTCTCCTGCCGCCGCAGTCATCGCATCTCGCGAAAGACTCCGGCTCGCCCGCAGAAATGAAGACGATCGGGGTATTGGGCGGCGGACAACTCGCGCGCATGCTCGCGCTCGCCGGTGCGCCGCTCGGCGCGCGCTTTTTGGTCGTCGACAACAGTGCCGATGCCTGTGCCGGGCAGGTCGCGCCGCTGATCAAGGCCGACTGGCGTGATTTCTCCGCGCTGGAAAAATTCGCCGCGCGCATCGACGTGGCGACCTTCGATTTCGAAAACGTGCCGGCCGACACCGCGCAGTGGCTGACCGAGCACACCCGCGTGTCGCCGAACCCCCGCGCGCTCGCGCTCGCGCAGGACCGGCTCGCCGAGAAGACGATGTTTCGTGAACTCGGCCTGGATACACCGCCCTTCGCCACCGTGGACAGCCGCGAGGACCTCGGCCATGCCGCGCGCGCAGTCGGTTATCCGGCCGTGCTCAAGACGCGCCGACTTGGCTATGACGGCAAGGGCCAGTACCGGCTGCGCAGCGAGGCGGATCTGGATGCCGCATGGCAGGCGCTCGCCGGCGCGCCATCGATACTTGAAGCCTGGGTGCCGTTCGACCGCGAAATATCCATCATCGCAGTGCGCGGCAGCGACGGTGCATTCTCCACCTATCCACTTGTGCAGAATTGGCACGCCGATGGCATCCTGTCAGCGAGTCTGGCGCCGGCTCCGGATTCGGCCGGACTCGCCGACGCCGCACTCGGCCACGCCCGCGCCATCGCCGAGCACTTGGACTACGTCGGCGTGTTCGCCCTGGAATTGTTCGTCAAGGATGGCCGCCTGCTCGGCAACGAAATGGCGCCGCGCGTGCACAATTCCGGGCACTGGAGCATCGAGGGCGCCCCGTGCAGTCAGTTCGAGAATCACGTGCGCGCCGTGCTCGGCCTGCCGCTCGGCGATACTTCTGCGCTGTGCTTGAGCGTCATGCTGAACTGGGTCGGCGAGTTACCGGATGCCAAAGCCGTGCATGCCGAACCACGCGCGCATTGGCACGATTACGGAAAATCGCCGCGCAGCGGGCGCAAGGTCGGCCACGCCACGTTGTGTGCGGACACGCCCGCGCAGCTGCGCGAGCGCCTCACGCGCGTGGCGCGTGCGCTGGGGCGAGAGGATCAGGTCGCGCCGGTTATCGCGGCGCTTGCGTGCTGACGCCTGCGCCCGCTAGGCGAGCAATGCCGGCGTCAGCTCCGGCGCGATCGTTTTCACAATCGCAGCCGTGATGTAGTGATTGCCGGCAACGAGGTTGCCGCTGTCCGGAACGCCGTCGCGGCCGGAAAAATCGCAGAACTTGCCACCGGCTTCGCGCACGAGCAGGCAGCCGGCGGCCATGTCCCAGGGTTTCAGGCCGATTTCAAAATAGCCGTCCAGCCGGTTAGCGGCAACGTAGGCCAGATCCAGCGCCGCCGAGCCGGTGCGGCGGATGTCCTCGGCCTCGCGGAGCAGTGCGCGCGTCATTGCCAGTTGCGGGTCGATATGTTCGCGCTGGCGATAGGGAAATCCGGTTGCGAGCAACGCGCCGTCGAGGCTTTCGCGCTTGCTCACACGCATGCGCCGGTCGTTGAGGAACGCACCGTCGCCCTTGCTCGCGGTGAACAGCTCGTCGCGCAGCGGATCGTAGATCACGGCGTGGACGAGGTCGCCATGATCGCGGAAACCGATGGATACGCAAAAGTGCGGAAAGCCGCGCAGGTAGTTGTGCGTGCCATCGAGCGGGTCGACGACCCAAACCTTGTCGGATTTGCCGGTCAAACCCGTTTCCTCGCCGAGCACGGCATGGTCGGGAAATGCGCGGCGCAGTTCCCGCACGATCTCGGCTTCGGCCATGCGGTCGACTTCGCTGACGTAGTCGTGGCGCGCTTTTTCCTCGACGGCAAGGCCTTCCACGCGGGTCAGATAGCGGATGATCACGGCACCGGCCGCGCGCGCGGCGCGCACCGCTACGTTGACGGCTGGTCTGGGCATCGTAGAACTCCGATCGGCTGAAAAAGAACGAGCGCGTCAGGCGCGCGGTGCGAATTTTAGCATGCCCTTCGCTCGTCATTCCGGCTTGACCGTCCGCTGTTGTAAAGCTTTCGCCGGAATGGCGAAGACCCTATGCTTCCTCGATGTCCGCTCCCGATATCCGCTTCGTCCTTGTGCGCACCTCGCATCCCGGCAACATCGGTGCGGCGGCGCGCGCAATCCGCACGATGGGATTCACCCGGCTGAGTCTGGTCGCGCCGCATCGCTTCCCGCATGCCGAAGCGGTGGCGATGGCGGCGGGTGCAGTGGACGAACTGGACAACGCCGAGGTCACGCCGACGCTGGTCGAAGCGGTCGCCGATTGCACGCTTGTGCTCGGCTGCACGGCGCGCAAACGCGTGGTGCAACTCGACGAACTGTCGCCGCGCGAGGCGGCATCTCGCGCACTTGCGGCGGGCGCGCACGGCCCGGTCGCCATCGTGTTCGGCAACGAGCGCACCGGGCTTGAGAACGACGAGCTCATGTCCTGCCATGCCGCCGTGCACATTCCAAGCGTGGAGGATTTTTCGTCGCTGAATCTCGCCCAGGCCGTGCAGCTGCTCGCTTATGAATTGCGTCTGGCCGTGCTCGCGCAGGCTCCGCCGAGTGCGCCGGGCCAGGACCGCGAGCCGCTGGCCACGATCGACGAACTCGAACATTTCTTCGGCCATCTCTCGCAGATGCTCGACGACATCGACTTCCACAAGGGCCGCTCGCCGGTGACGATCATGAAACGCTTGCGCCGCCTGTTCCTGCGCACCGGGCTCGAACAGCGCGAAGTGCGCATCCTGCGCGGAATTTTCGACGATGCGCAGCGGATGGCTAGACTGGCGCGCGCGAACCGCTAGCCGGTTTCCTCGCTGTTCTCCAGTGCTTCGCGTTGCCGTGGCACGACGAGGATCTTGTCGATGCGCGCCCCGTCCAGATCCATGACTTCAAAACGGTAGTCGCGCCAATCGAAATGTTCGCCGACCTGCGGGATGCGTGCGAATCTGGCCATCATCATGCCGGCAGCGGTGTGGTACTCGTGTTCGTCCTCGTCGGGCAGCTGGCTCAGGCTCAATAGTTCGCGCAGATCTTCCGTGCTCAGTGCGCCGTCGATCAGCCAGCTGCCGTCGTCGCGGCGCACCACCGGCGATTCGCGCGTGGCGGTTTGCGGCACGCTCTTGCCGACGACGGCAACGAGCAAGTCGTTGAGCGTGACCAGGCCTTCGATGTCGCCGTATTCGTCGACGACGAGCGCGAGGCGCGTCTCGGCGTCGCGAAACTCCTCGAGCAGATCCAGCGCGCGCGCGGTGCTCGGCACGTACAGCGGCTTGGCGAGTTTCGCGAACAGGTCGAACTGCGGCTTGCCGAGCATCTCGGGCAGGCGCTTGAGCGTGAGCACGCCGAGCACGTCCTTGTCGCTGCCGCGATAGACCGGATAACGCGAGAACGGCGTGTCGCGCATCACGGCGAGGTTTTCCTCCAAACTGGCTTCCGCGTCGAGCCAGGCGATGCGCGGGCGCGGCGTCATCAGGCTGTCGACCGAGCGGTCGCCCAGGCGCAATACGCGGTTGACCATGTTGCGTTCGTCGCTGTCGATCACGCCCTGTTCGGCGCCTTCGGACACGAGCAGGCGGATTTCCTCTTCCGAGACGTGGTCGCTGCTGATCCGATCCATGTGCAGCAGCCGCAGCACCTTGCGCGTGAGCCAGATCAGCACGAACGCGAACGGCGAGGCGATCGCCGTCATCACGCGCATCGGCACGGCAGTGGCGACGGCGAAGCGTTCCGGGCTGACGAGTGCAATGCGCTTGGGCAGCAATTCGCCGAGCAGCATGGTGATGAACGTGATGATGGAGACGCTCAGTACCGCACCGAGCACCGGCGCATACGGCGCGAGCCACGCCTGCCGGGTTTCGACGAGCAGACGTGCGATGTCCTCGCCGAGATTCGCGCCGAGAAACGTGCCGGTGCCGATCGCGAGCAGGGTGATGAACACCTGCACGGTGGAGAGAAAACGCTCCGGCGATTGCGCGAGTTTCAGCGCAATCTGCGCGCGCCGGCTGCCGTGCGCGAGGTGCTTGAGGCGGCTTTTCCGCGAGGTCATCAGCGCCATTTCGCTCAAGGCGAAAAAGCCGTTGAGCACGGCGAGCAAGACGATCAGTACGACTTCCGCGAGCATCCGTGTCAGTGCGAGGTTCGATTGCGCAAGTCTAGCAGAGCCGGCGTCGCGGCCATTCCAGGCCCGCGCGGCGAAACAGGCTAGCTCTTTGCCGTCTCGATCCGGTCCAGGCTCGACTTGTCGCCTTTCGGCCGCGGGCCGACGATGTTCTCGCCCTTGATGAGGAAATACACCGACTCGGCGATGTTCGTCGCGTGGTCGCCGATGCGCTCGATGTTCTTGGCGATGAACAGCAGGTGCGCGCCGATCGGCACATGCTGTGCATCGGTCTTCATGTAATCGATCAGGCGGCGATAGATGCCGGTGTAGGTGTCATCGAGCTGCTCGTCCTGCGCCCACACCGCCAGTGCCTTGTCGGCATTGCGTTCCTTGAATGCAGCGGTGATATCTGCGAGCAGCTTCAACGCGAGCTGGCCGAGTTCGGCGATCTCGTTGATCCACTCGTCCGGCGAGTGCGTGTTCAGCGCGATCGCGCGCTTGGCGATATTCGCGGCGAAATCGCAGACGCGCTCGAATTCGATGCCGATGCGCAAGGCGCTGAGGACTTCGCGCAGGTCGCGCGCGATCGGCTGGCGCAGCGCGAGCACGCGCAGCGCGCGCGCGTCGAGTTCACGTTCGAGTTCGTCGACTTCGAAGTCGTCCTTGACCACGCGTGCGGCGATCGCCGCATCGCGCAGCAGCATCGCATCGATCGCGCCGGCGAGCTGGCTCTGGGAAAGCTGGCCCATGCGCGCGATCGCGCTCTGTAGCTGGGTCAGTTCGTCGTCGAAACTTTTTACGATGTGATGATCAGACATTGGCTTGACCTTATGCTTATCCGTAGCGACCCGTGATGTAGTCTTCCGTCATTTTCTGCTTCGGATTTTCGAAAATAACCGACGTGTCGCCGAATTCGATCAACTCGCCAAGATACATGAAGGCGGTGTAGTCCGATACGCGCGACGCTTGCTGCATGTTGTGGGTGACGATGACGATCGTGTACTGCGACTTCAATTCTTCGATCAACTGCTCAATCTTGCTGGTGGCGATCGGGTCGAGCGCAGAGGTCGGTTCGTCGAACAGGATCACTTCGGGTTTCAGCGCCACGGCGCGCGCAATGCACAGGCGCTGCTGCTGGCCGCCGGACAAGCTCAGCGCGTTTTGTTTCAGTTTGTCCTTGACCTCGTCCCACAGTGCGGCCTGATGCAACGCCCCTTCGACGCGCGCGTCCATGTCCGCGCGCGACAGTTTTTCGTAATGCTTGATGCCATAGGCGATGTTGTCGTAGATCGACATCGGAAACGGCACCGGTTTCTGGAACACCATACCGATCTTGCTGCGCAGCCGGTTCAGCGGATAACGCGGATCGAGCAGGTTTTCGTCGTCGAGCAGCACCTGGCCTTCGGCGCGCAGTTTCGGATAGATCGAATAGATGCGGTTGAAGATACGCAGCAGCGTCGATTTACCGCAGCCGGACGGCCCGATGATCGCGGTAACCTTGTGCTCGGGCACGTCGAACGAAATGCCTTTGAGTGCCAGATAATCGCTGTAGTAGAACTTCAGGTCGCGCACGACGAGCTTGGGTTTCTCGCCGGCGGCGAGCGCGGCGAAGGGAGCGGTGGCAGCGGGAGTGGAATCGTTCACGATAAGCATCCTTGTAACTCCGGTCTCAGTCGTTCGCGATTTTTTTGCGCAGGATCACGGCGCGCGAGACCAACGACAGCAGCAATACGAAAATCGTCACGATGAACGCGCCGGCCCAAGCCAGCGAATGCCAGGAATCGTACGGGCTCATCGCGTACTGAAAGATCACGACCGGCACGCTGGCGAGCGGTTTGGACAGATCCGCACTCCAGTACTGATTGTTCAGTGCGGTGAACAGCAGCGGCGCGGTTTCGCCGCTGATTCGCGCTAGGCCGAGCAAAATACCGGTGAGAATCCCCGGCGCCGCCGAGCGGTACAGCACCTGCATCGTCATCTTCCACTGCGGGATGCCGAGCGACAGCGCGGCTTCGCGCATCGTGCTCGGTACCAGCTGCAGCATTTCATCGGTGGTGCGCACGACCACCGGCAGCACGATCAGCGCGAGCGACAGCGCGCCGGCGAAACCGGAGAAATGGCCGGTTTGCCTGACCACGAGCGTGTAGACGAACAGGCCGAGCACGATCGACGGCGCCGACAACAGGATGTCGTTGACGAAGCGGATGATCTGGCCGACGGCGCGCTGGCGCGCGTATTCGGCCAGGTACGTGCCGGCGGCGATGCCGATCGGCGCGCCGATGGCGATCGCGAGCAGCGTCATGATCGCGCTGCCGAAGAATGCGTTGAGCAGGCCGCCATCGCTGCCGGGTGGTGGCGTCATCTGCGTGAACAGCGCCAGGTTCATCGACGCGATGCCGTTGCTGAACGCGGTCCACAATATCCATGCAAGCCAGAACAGCCCAAACACGGTGGCTGCCAGCGACAGCGTCAGCGCGATGCCGTTTTTGATGCGCCGGCGAAGATATAGCCCGTCGGACGCGGCGCTCATTTCGTGCCCTCGTTGCGCGCCAGCCGCATCAGCATGTACTTGGCGACGGCCAGAACGATGAAGGTGACGACGAACAGCAGGAAGCCGAGCGCGATCAGCGAGGAGCGGTAGATTTCCGAATCGGCTTCGGTGAATTCGTTGGCGAGCGTGGCGGCGATCGAATTGCCCGGCATCAGCAGCGAGGCACTAAGCTGATGCGAATTGCCGAGCACGAACGTGACCGCCATCGTTTCGCCGAGTGCGCGGCCTAATCCCAAGAAAATGCCGCCGATGACTGCGGTGCGTGTGTACGGCAGCACCACGTCCCACGCCACTTCCCAAGTCGTGCTGCCGAGCGCGTAAGCCGATTCCTTCAACCGCGTCGGCACGGTCAGGAAGACATCGCGCATGACGGCGGAGATGAATGGGATCACCATGATCGCGAGCACGATGCCGGCGGTGAGCATGCCGATGCCGAGCGGCGGGCCGCTGAACAGTGCGCCGATCAGCGGCCACTGACCGAGATGCGCGTTGAGCCAGGGAATGACGTGTGCAGCCATGAATGGCACGAACACGAACAATCCCCACATGCCGTAAATGATCGAGGGAATGCCGGCGAGCAATTCGATGCCGGAGGCAACCGGGCCACGCAACCAGCTCGGCGCGACTTCGGTGAGGAACAGGGCGATGCCGAAACTCACCGGCACCGCAATTAGCATTGCAATGAACGCGGTTATCAGTGTGCCGTAGATCGGCACGAGCGCGCCGAACTTATGCTGTACGGCATCCCATTCGGTGCTGGTCAGAAAACTCCAACCGAACGTCGTGAACGCGTCCTTGCCACCCCACAGCATTGATGCGGCGGCAGCCATCAGCACGATCAACACAAGCCAACCGGCGCTGGCGAAAATGCCTTTGAAGAAACGATCGGCCGCGGCATCGCGGCGCGCGCGCGCGGCCAAATCCACGCCGAGCGCGATAGCGGATGATTGCGCGGGTTCACTCCTCATCGTTGCTGCCGCCGGCATGGTCTAACCTGAAAAAAACGCGCACACCGTGATGGTGTGCGCAAGATCCCGACGTTGGGGGGAGGGGATTGACGGGAGAATTCAACATCGCGGCGGCCCATCCTTGGGCCAGCTTCCAAGGGCGATTCAGGATTTGAAATCCGATTTCCAGTACGCCTCGATCTGCTTGACCAGCGAATCGGGCAGCGCGACGTAATCGAGCGACTCGGCTTCCTTCTGGCCGTGCTCGAACGACCACTTGAAGAACTCGAACGCGGTCTTCGTGTGCGCGGCATCCTTCGGCGCCTTGTACATGATCGCCCAGGTCGTCGCGGTGATCGGCCATGCGGCGTCACCCGGCGCATCGGTCATGATCAAATTGAAATCCTTCGCGTTCTTCCAGTCCGCGGTCGCCGCAGCGGCGGAGAACGCGGTCTTTTCCGGCTTGACCCACTTGCCGGCATGGTTTTGCATCTGCGCATAGGTCAGCTTGTTCTGCAGCGCGTAGGCGTATTCGACGTAACCGATCGAATCCTTGATCTGCTTGGCGTACGCGGCGACGCCTTCATTGCCCTTGCCGCCGACGCCGGTCGGCCACTGCACCGAGGTACCTTCGCCCACTTTTTCCTTCCACTCCGGGCTGACCTTGGCGAGGTAATTGGTGAAGTTGAACGATGTGCCCGAGCCATCCGAGCGATGCACGACCGTGATCAGCGTTTCCGGCAGCTTCAGGCCCGGATTCAGATCGGCGATGGCCTTATCATTCCACTTCTGCACCTTGCCGAGGAAGATATTCGCGAGCACTTCGCCGGTGAGCTTGAGTTCGCCCGGGTTCACGCCTTCGATATTGACGACCGGCACGATGCCGCCGATAACGACCGGGAACTGGCCCAGGCCCGTGTCGCCGAGATCCTTGGCGTCGAGCGGCTTGTCGGACGCGCCGAAGTCGACGGTCGCCGCCTTGATCTGGGCGATGCCGCCGCCCGAGCCGATCGACTGGTAGTTGACCTTGTTGCTGGTCTTTTCACTAAACGCGGCCGACCACTTGGACAGCACCGGATAGACGAACGAAGAGCCGGCGCCGGTGATGTCGGTGGCGTGAGCGCTGGCGGCTGCGAATGTAAGCGCGGTGGCGGCGGCGAGCGTCGTCAGCGTGCTGCGCAAAGTCTGGAACATGGGAATTCCTCCGTTGATGAGAGATGGCGAAGGCTGCAGTCGCGCCGTTGTCCCCCAGGCCGCGCCGACAGTCTTCTTTGGACCGGCGCAGGGTACGCGGGGAATTTGAACCTTTTGTGACAAGGCTCCCGCCGCTTGTAACAAGACTGTAAACTTCGCCGACCCCGAAGCCCCGAAGGACAGCCATGTTTTCGCTGCAGACGATTTTCGGCAAAGGCGACAAGTTCTACAGCCTGCTCGAGGCAAGTGCCGACGCCGCGCGCCAGAGCACGCGCGCGCTGATCGCGATGTTGAATCAGAAATCATCGAGTCCTTCGCTCGATGAATTCCGCCTGGCGCGCCGACGCGAGAAGGAAATCATGAGCCAGATCAGCCAGGCGCTGGTCAACACATTCGTGACGGCGCTCGAGCGCGAGGACATCGAAGCATTGTCGGCCGCGCTCTACAAGATTCCGAAGACGGTAGAGAAATTCGCCGAACGCTACGCATTGTTCTCCGCGCAGCTCATGGACGTGGACTACGCCTCGCGTGCAGTCATGCTGGAAAAAGCTGCGGGCGTCATCGTCGAGATGGTCGCGCAGCTGCGCCGCGGCATGAAGCTCGAGGAAACCAAGGTGTTGAACGAGCGCATGCAGGCGATCGAAAGCGAAGCCGACCGGCTGATTCTGGAGCTGTACAAGGACCTGTTCGTCGGCGAACGCGACGCCTCACGCCTGATCCTGCGCAAGGATCTGTTCGAACTGCTGGAGAAGGCCATCGACCGTTGCCGCGATGCCGGCAACGTGATCTATGCGATCGTGCTGAAGAACTCCTGAGGGCGCCATGAGCCTGACGCTGGTCTTCGCCGTTCTGCTCGTCGCGCTTGTCTTCGAGTACATCAACGGCTTTCACGACACCGCGAACTCCATCGCTACGGTTGTTGCGACCAAGGTGCTTAGTCCCGGCCAGGCCGTACTGCTCGCGGCGGCAACGAACCTGCTCGGTGCGATGTGGGGAACGGCCGTGGCGAAGACCATTTCCTCGGGTTTGATCGACGCCGGCGTGGTTGCGATGACGCCGGAGCTGCTGATCTGCGCACTGCTAGGCGCCACGATCTGGGACCTGATCACTTGGTGGTGGGGTTTGCCTTCGAGTTCGTCGCATGCGCTCGTCGGCGGCCTGTGTGGCGCCGCCCTGGCCGCGGCCGCCGGCAACTGGCATGCGATCATTTGGTCGATCCCAGCCGAGCACTGGTGGCAGGGCAAGGGCATGCTGAACAAAGTGATTCTGCCGATGATCGTGTCGCCGGCTGCCGGCTTCATGCTGGGCTTCATCATCATGGGCGCATTGTTTGCGCTGCTGTCTTTCCTCAATGGACTCGGCGGCACCGCACAGCGCCTATCACGCCCACGTGTAGTCAATGCAATTTTTGCGAAAGTGCAGATTGCATCGTCCAGTTTCATGGGCCTATCGCACGGCTTGAACGATGCACAGAAAACCATGGGCATCATTGCCCTGGCGCTGGCCTCGGCGACAACAGCCGGTTCGCTCGATCATCTGCCTGCGTGGTTGGCGTTCCTGCGCATCGACGCGGACGCAAAAGGTCAGTTCGAAATCGCCACTTGGATCAAGGCGACATGCGCGGTGGTGATGGCTGCCGGAACGATGGCCGGCGGTTGGCGCATCATTCGCACCCTCGGCCACAAGATGGTGAAGCTGCATCCGATCAACGGCGTCGCGGCCGACACGGCGTCATCTACGGTGATCATCACTGCGTCGGTTCTGGGCATACCGGTATCGACCACGCACAACGTTTCAGCAGCGATCATGGGCGTAGGCTCGGCCAAGCGGCTGAACGCGATCAAATGGACCATCGTCGAGCGCATGGTATGGGCGTGGCTGCTGACGATTCCGGTTGCCGGGACACTCGCTTATGCCCTGGTGCTGGGGCTGAAGTTGCTCGGTCCGTAGTACGCGGTCGGCGCGGGACGGTTTGGTCAAATCCATCCGTTGTTGCACAAGTGGTAAAGTATACTTCTGCGCCGGATAGGTTGGCGCGCATCCGTCCCCAGATGACGCTCATCCAGCTCTGGGTCTGACTCCGAACTGTGACGCACATCACACTTGTAGCACCGCAAGCCGGAGCCGTATATCCGTCCAAACGCTTAGCTACGGTCTCGGGAATTTGTCCGGACAATAATGGTGCGCCGCATGATATTATCTGTAATATCATGCACTTAAGTATTAAAAAGCATTGACCGGAGCAGGCCGGGTTGCTAGGGTGCGGACACTTTTTGACCACTGATCGTTGCCGCGACGAAGCCGGCAACTCCAATCGACGATACCTGACCTGCTTAGGGAGCAGTGGGGAATGCGTTTTTTTGCATTAGCCATGACTTGCACCTTTGCGCTGACCGCGGTGAGCGCACGGGTGGCTGTGTCGGCGACCGCCGCGGCACCCGACGCGAGCGCTGGCGTGCCGGACAGCGTCAGCCTCACCACGCGCAGCGATTACGCGGCAACGTTGCCGACAGGCCGTGCGGTCATGATCGACAATCCCTACGGTGACGTGCATGTGCGCTTCGGCGGTTTCGAGCACAAAGTCGAGACCCATGCCGTGCTGCAGGAACCCAATGGCGCCGCGCATATCGCGCTGGAGCCAGGCGATACCCAGAACTTCTATTCCCTCGTGCCGCGGTTGCCCGCTGGCACGACGCTCAGCGAAGGCCAGCGCCTGGATCTGGCGGTACTGATTCCTGAAGGCCACGCCCTGCGCGTGCGTACCGAACAGGGCGAAATCGACGTGCACGGCGTCCGCGGCGACGTCGATCTAAGGAGCGGCAACGGCAACATCAACCTGCGTGGCATCAGCGGCGCGATCCGTGCCGAAACCGGCGCGGGCCAGATCGAGGCTGCGCTCGGCACCGCCCCGCGCAAGTCGGCCCAGCGCCTGGCGACGCGCACCGGCATGCTGATTGTCGCGGTCGACGATGCGCTCGACGCCGACGTCGAACTCGCCACCTCCGGCGTGTTCGCCACCGAATATTCGCTCAAGGTGATGCCGCGCCCGGGCGAAGAGCCGAACAAGCGCGCGCGCAGCCTGATCGGGCGCGACACCGCGAAGCTGACGCTGGAAAGCCGCCGCGGCGAAATTCGCCTGTTGCGCCGCGCCGGCTTCACCCAATCCGATGGCAAGCACCAGGAAGTTCGGCAAGCACAGCAAGACAACGACAGCGACTGACGCCCCGCCGCAGGTGTCAGCCGCCAGGAAAAATTGTTCGTGCGAAACCGCGGCCACTCTCACAAGGACCTGATCATGAAGCTCAGAAAGTTTCTTCCGATCGTGACACTGGGGCTGTTCCTGCCCGCAATGGCCATGGCCGATCCGCCGGTCGACCACTCCGGCGTCAGCGTCGGCGACCCGGTCACGCCATTCGATATTCCGGTGGATTTGCGCAATCAGCCGAAGGTGCCGGAATGGCGTCCGGGCATGCCGATCAAGGAAGCGCACAAACGCCAGTTCCATGCACCGAACCATCCGGATGCGAGCGCGCCGTTCGACAAGCCGACGCTGCCGGACCGTCTGCCCGAACTGCAGAAAATCTGGGATGACTCCGTCACTCCGGAACAGGCCAAGCAACGCGCGCTCGAGGCGACGCGTTCGACGCACGTCAGCATCAACAACGGCAACACCGGCGTATCGCCTGGCGATCCGGTCGTCGATGTCAGCAGCACGCACATCGTCTACGGCGTCAATTCGTCGAGCGGCACCACGTTCACCATTTATGACAAGACCGGCACCAAGCTCGCCGGTCCGACCACGTTCGCGTCGCTGGCGCCGACCGGCGACGGCTGCCGCACCTCAGTCAGCGATCCGATCGTGCTGTTCGATCGACTCGCCAACCGCTGGTTCCTGCTGGAAATGGGCGGGACGAATTCCGCGCCGAAGATGTGCGCGTATGTCTCCAAGACCTCGAATCCGGTCACCGGCGGCTGGTGGTTCTACGGGTTCTCTACGCCGAGCCAGAACGACTACCCACACTGCGGCGTGTGGACCGACGCTTATGTCTGCGCCGACAACGAAGGCGGCAGCACGGTCACGTTTTATGCCTACGACCGCGCGAACATGCTGCTCGGCAACACCGCGCGCGGTGCGCAGCGGTTCTCCAGCGTGCCTTCGCTCAGCGGCTACGGCTTCCAGACGCTTACTCCGGCGACGTTCGTCGGCACCGCTGCGCCGCCGAGCGGCACCAAGCAGATCCTCGCGCGCCATGACGACGATGAAGCCCACGCCGGCGCGAGCGCCAATGGCACGCAGGACTTCATCGACCTGTATTCGCTGAGCCTCGACTGGACCACGCCGGCGAACAGCGGTGTGACCACGCTATCGAAGATCGGCGTTACCGAGTTCAACAGCTGGTTCGTCGATTACTCCACGTTTGCCACCGTGCCGCAGCCCGGTTCCACGTCGAAGCTCGATCCGATCCGCGAAGTCATCTTCAACTCGATGACGTATCGCAACATGGGCACGTACGAGTCCATTGTGGGCGATTTCGCCACGAACATGAACGCGGCGCGCAGCGGTTCCACGGTCAACGCCGGCATTCGCTGGTTCGAATTGCGCAAGAGCGGCACCGGCAGCTGGACCAAGTACCAGGAAGGCACGTTCGGCCCCGGCGACACCAGCACGCAGCATCTGGAAGGCGCCGTCGCCACCGACAAGCACGGCAACATCGCGCTTGGCTACAACGTGACCCGGACGACAGCGCCGGTGACGTACGCGAGCTTGGGCTGGACCGGCCGCATGGCCAGCGACACCGCCGGCGTGATGACGCTCGGCGAGAATGCGATCGTCGCCGGCAGCGCCGCGGAAACGTCCGGCCGCTGGGGCGACTATTACGCGACCGTCGTCGATCCGGCTGACGATTGCACGTTCTGGTATGTCGGCATGTACCGGCCGGCGACGAGCTGGCAAACGCGCATCCAGGACTTCAAGTTCAGCGATTGCACGACGGGCGGTGGCACCACGTATTCGATTTCCGGCACCGTCACCAACGGCAGCGGCGTCGGCATCAACGGCGTCAACATCAGCAACGGTTCGGTCAGCACGACCACCAGCAGTAGCGGCACGTACTCGCTGGCCAACCTCGCTAACGGCACCTACACAATCACGCCGAGTCTGAGCGGCTACAGCTTCTCTCCGGCGAGCGTGAGCGTGACTGTCAACGGCGCCAACGTCAGTGGGCAGAACTTCACCGGCACCGCGGTCAGCAACACCCCGCCGACGGCAAACTTCAGCTTCAGCACGAACGGGTTGACGGCAACGTTCACCGACGGCTCGACGGACAGCGACGGCACGATTGCATCGCGCAGCTGGAACTTCGGCGACAGCGCGACGTCGACGGCGACGAGCCCGAGCCATACGTATGCGGCAGCCGGCACCTACAGCGTGCAGCTGACAGTGACCGACAACGGCGGTGCAACGAACAGCGTGACCAAGTCGGTCGTGGTCACGGTGCCGAACAACGTGCTGCAGAACGGCGTCGGCATCACGATCGCCGATGCGACCGTCAACCATCAGCAGAACTGGACGATGGTGGTGCCGTCCGGCGCGACGAGCCTGACGTTCACGCTGTCCGGCGGCACCGGCGATGCGGACATGTATGTGAAGTTCGGTTCCGCGCCGACATTGAGCAGCTATGACTGCCGTCCGTACGTTTCGGGCAACAGCGAATCGTGCCCGATTGCCACGGCGCAGGCCGGCACGTACTACGTGATGGTCAACGCGTATGCCGCGTACTCGGGTGTCACGCTCAAGGGCAGCTACACCGCGCCGGGCACCGGCGGCACGCCGACCGCGAACTTCACGTTCACGACCAGCGGCCTGACCGCGACGTTCACTGACAGCTCCACGGATGCAGGCGGCACGATCGGCACGTATTCCTGGACCTTCGGAGACGGCGGCACCTCGACGACGAAGAGCCCGAGCCACACGTACGCGGCCGCTGGCACCTACAGCGTGACCGAGACGGTCAAGGACAGCGTCAACAACACGACGAGTTCGAAGACGGCTTCGGTGACGGTTTCGGCTCCGACCTGCGGCGGCACAGTGCTGTGCAGTGGTACGGCGGTGGCGCTGCCGTCGGTGGCGACCGGTGGCGTGTCGTCCACGTATACGTTGGATGTGCCTGCCGGCAAGACCAGCGTGGTGTTCACGATTTCCGGCGGCACCGGCGACGCGGATATGTACGTCAAGATCGGCTCGGCGCCGACATCGTCCAGCTACAACTGCCGTCCGTACCTGACCGGCAACAGCGAGACCTGCACGTTCAACTCACCGACGGCGGGCACCTACTACGTCAACGTGCGCGCCTACTCGGCGTACTCGGGTGTCAGCCTGAAGGGCACGATCTCGCCGTAATCAGGCTGTAATTGCACGTCTTACAGACCCCGGCCACGCGCCGGGGTCTTTGTTTGCGGGGACTGAATCTGCGGAGATATTCCTAAAACGCGTCGCCGCCGTCCGAGATCGCTTTTTCCAGGCGATCGCCCAGCGGGCCGATTTCCTGGATCAGACGCTTGAGCTCGTCTTCGCTCAGCAGCCCATACGGACGGTTCTCGCACAGATGCAGGTAGGGCGAGCCGTCGAGGTCGCTGACGGCGAGATAGCCGACGCGCTGCTCCCAGTTGAAACGCAGGCAGCGCTTCGCGTCCATGCCGGTAAGCGGGGCGATCGGCGTGGAAATGCGCAAATACTTGCGGCCGTCTTCGCCTTCAAGTTCCGCCAGATGCAAGCCTTGATGCCGCTTGCCGCCCTCGGTGGAAATGTCGAAGCTGATCAGGTACGGATCGTTGATGCGCAGCGTATAGCGCGACTGGATATGCGAACGGACTTCCTCGAATGAGTGCACGGGCGTTCTCCTGATCGGCTCGGCGCGTATGCTAACGTGTTGCGCCGATGAAGTCAGTTCGCACCGACGTCCCGCCCGAACACGCCGCGATCATACGCGCGATTGCCGCAATCCCACGCGGGCGCGTGGCGAGCTACGGCGAAATCGCGATGCGCGCCGGCCTGCCGCGACGCGCGCGCCTGGTCGGGCGCGTGCTCGGCGCGTATCCACAAAAGAAACTACCGTGGCAGCGTGTGCTGCGCAGCGACGGACGCATCGCCTTTGCGCCCGGCAGCAAGGGTTTTCGTTTGCAGCGTACGCTGTTGGGCGAGGAAGGCGTGGTCGTGCACAACGGCCGCGTGGACCTCAAGCGCTTCGGCTGGCAACGTGACCTGGACGCGGAAATCTGGTCTTTCAGCTAGGTCGCTGCCGAAACCACCGGCAATGCTCAGGCGCTCGCGCGTCGCGGGCAACACTTCACGTTCGAATTCCGCGCTCAGGAACGGCACGAGCGCCAGTACGGCTCCTGCGCTGGGGTCAGTGCGGATGATTCGAACCAGAGCGTGTGGTCGCCGCGGATATCACCATGCGTGCCGCGGAGCCCGCTTGCCGCGGGTGTGAGCTGTCGATCCGCGTACAAATCGCGGCATTCGGCGGCCAGCGCAATGCAGCTGGAGTTTTCAAGAAAGTTTGAACGACGACGTAACCCGCGCGCTCGACCTGCGCGGCAACAGGCTTGATCGCATCGATGGGGGCCCGCATGATGCGAGCCTAACGCACTCAAGTACGAAAGCACATGCCGCAACTGCCTCCGGTAACCCGCGCGCTGCTGATTGCCAATGTCCTGATCTTCTTGCTGCAGGTGCCCGGCGGCGACGCGATGCTCGCGCATTTTGCGCTGTGGCCGCTCGGGCCGCATCACTTGGCGCAGCTGCATACTGGCGGCATCACCAGCGTGGGTTTCGAGCCATGGCAGCTGGTCACGTATGCGTTCATGCATGGCGGCTTTCCGCATATCGCCTTTAACATGTTCGCGCTATGGATGTTCGGCGGCCCGGTGGAAAATGCGCTGGGCGCTCGGCGCTACACGCTGTACTACTTCGTTTGCGTGCTCGGCGCGGCGATTGCGCAATTGCTGACGATCACTCTGTTCGCACCGGGAGACTTCTATCCGACGCTCGGCGCTTCCGGCGGCGTGTTCGGTCTGTTGCTCGCGTTTGCCGCATTGTATCCACAGGCGCGCGTGATCTTCCTGTTCGTGCCGGTGCCGGTGCCGGCGCGCATCGCGGTGATCGGCTACATGATCCTCGAACTGGTGCTCGGCGTTACCGGCACGCAAGCGGGTGTCGCGCATTTCGCGCATCTGGGCGGCGCCCTGGTCGGATTTCTGCTGATTTTGTACTGGCGCGCAAAAGTCCGGCGTCAACGGGGCCTCTGAAGGACGTAGCGAGCGAGCGCAGCAGCTTTTTCAGGGGCTCCTAGCGTAGCGCCAGGAAATCCGGGCTTACCACGAGCCGCACCGCATCCAGCCGCAGCAGCGCGCGTGGCAGCGCCACGCGCAGGGCGACGAGTTCCGCGTCGAGCGCTTCGATCTCGCGTGCACTGACCGCGGGATTGATCCGCTGCAAGGCCCCCAGGCGTGATTGCTCCGCTCCTAGTTCTCGTTCGGCGGCCGCACTGGCCGCGTCGATTTCCGCATTCGCCGCCGCGCGCGCGAGTTCTTCGCAACGCTTGAGCATCGGCGGCACCAGCGCGGTCAGGTATTTGCGGTAGCGCGTGAGATCGACCATGCGTTCGCGCGCGCGCGCGAGCACCGGCGCACTGGCGCGCCAGTCCTCACGCGACGCGAGTTTCGTATCGACCACACAACGCAACGGCGTCGGCGGCAGGAAACGGTCCGCATGCAGGGCAGGTGCAGCGACGGTTTCGAGCACGAACACGGATTCCAGCAGTACTGTCTTCACCGGCAAGACATCGTCGATCAGGAATGCGGCGTTGCCGAGTTCGGCGCTGAGCAGCAGTTCGACGGTACCGGCGACGAGCGGATGATCCATGCGCAGCAGCGGCAATTCCTCGCGCGCGAGCGCCCGTGCGCGGTCGAACGTGATTTTCTGCGGTCCGTCCTTCAGCCCTGGCAACGCCTCGGTGCTCAGGTATTCCGGATCGAGGAGGAAGTCGCGCGCAGCGAGTTCATCGTGGTGCACGCCGAAATGTTCGAACAGGTGCAGGATGAATGCGTCGATCGCCGCATCATCATCGCTTTCCTGCACCGCATGACGCAGCACTTCCTCGCGCGCCTCGCGTTGATTCGCGAGCTCGAGCAGACGATCGCGGCCATTTTTGATCAACGCCGAGAGTTCTGCGTGCGCGCCGCGCGTTTCACCGATCAGCGCATCGATCTCCGCATCCGGGCCTTCGCCGCCATGCGCGTGTTCCACGCCAAGTTCAACCAGGCGTGCGGCGAAGCGCTGGTACAACTCGCGGCTGTCGGCCGGGCTGCTCGCGAACGCGTCGAGTCCATCGCGATACCAGCGCGCGAGCATATATTGCGCGGTGCCGGCGAACGCGGCGTGATGAATGCGGATGTCGTGACGCTGGCCGATTCGATCGAGGCGCCCGATGCGCTGCTCGAGCAGATCCGGATCGAGCGGCAGATCCCACAGGATGATGTCATGGGCGAACTGGAAATTGCGGCCTTCCGCACCGACTTCCGCGCACAGCAGCAGGCGCGCGCCAAGCGGTTCGGCGAAGAACGCCGCATTGCGATCGCGCTGCACGAGCGTCATGCCTTCGTGGAAACGCGCGAGCTTCACGCCGCTGCGTATGCGCAGCGCCTCTTCGAGCGCGAGCACCTTGGCCTGACTGCGGCAGACGAGCAGGAACTTGGCCTGTGGCGAGGCATCGACCAGTGCGATCAGTCTGGTCAGGCGCGGATCGTTGGCGTAATCGAGCGCGAGTGGGCTCGGCGGCTGCTGCGCGTCGGAAAGGAATTCCACGAGCAGATGTTGGCGGCGGTCGTCATCAAGCGCCGTGCCGTCCAACTCGACCAATTGCAGCAGACGCCGCGGAAAACCGCCGACCGCGGCGCGCCGGTTGCGGAACATCACGCGGCCGGTGCCGTGACGGTCGATCAACGCCTCGAGCACGGCGTTGGTCGTGGCCACATCAGCCACGTCAAGGTGTGCCACCCGATCGCGCAGTACCGGATCGTCATGCAAGCGCGCGCTCAATTCGCGGCGGTCCTCCACCTCGAGAGGTTGTCCACTTTGCAACTTGTCCACAATCGCGCTTAGCCGCGCGTAGCCTTCGGCTTCATGCTGATGTTGCGCCAGGTCCGCGTAGCGCACGGGATCGAGCAGGCGCAGGCGCGCGAAATGGCCGCTGCGGCCGAGCTGTTCCGGCGTCGCGGTGAGCAGGATCAGGCCGGGCACGGCGGCGGCAAAACGCGCTGCGAGGATGTACTCCGGGCTGGCCTCGTGCGGGCTCCACGCCAAATGATGCGCTTCGTCGGCGAGCACAAGATCCCAGCCGGCGGCGAGGGCCTGCTCCGCGCGACGCGGTGTATCGCGCAGCCAGGCCAGATCGACAAGCACGAGCTGTTCGTCCTCGAACGGATTGTGCCCGGCATTGCCGGACTCGATCGCTTCGCAGCGCTCCTCATCGAAGATGGCGAATGCGAGGTTGAAACGCCGCAGCAACTCGACGTACCACTGATGAATCAGCGTTTCCGGCAACACGATCAACACGCGCGCAATACGCCCACTCGCGTGCAGCCGCGCGAGGATCATTCCGGCCTCGATGGTCTTGCCAAGCCCCACTTCGTCGGCGAGCAGTACGCGCGGCGGCCGGCGCGAAGCGGCAATCTGTGCCACGCGCAGCTGGTGCGACAGCAGGTCCACGCGCGCCGACATCACGCCCCATGCCGGCGAGCGGCGCGCCTGTGCGCGCCGCGTCAGCGCCTCGACGCGAAAATCGAACTGGTCGTTGCGATCCACACGCGCGCCGATCAGGCGCGCATCGGCTTTCGACACGTTCTGCACATCGTCGAGTTCGCCTTCGTGCAGCGTGTGTCCGCCGCCGAAGTAGCGCAGCACGTTGCCCTCGCGTTCGACGCGCTCGACCGTAAAGCTGAACCCATTGCCGACGATGCGTTCGCCGGCGCGGAATTCCGCGCGCGCCAGCGGCGCCGCATGCGCCGCGTAATGGCGCACGAGCCCGGAAGCGGGAAACGCGAGCTGCACGGTACGGCCATCCAGGCGCAGGACGGTGCCCAGACCGAGCTCGGGTTCGGCAGTGGAGATCCAGCGTTGTCCCGGAGCGAAAGCCATCATGGAAATGAATTTTACTGGCAACAGGGGCGAGTTAACGCAAATTCAACTGTGCTTGCGTAGCCTGCCGACTCCGGGCGCAAAACGGCGCGATTTTTGCGCGCGCGCTCAATGACTCTAGGCAGGTCGTCAAGGAGGTTACATGGCTAATGATCCGAAACCGGATTTCTCCAACGTACAAAGCGGTTCTTCGACCAAAGCAGCGCCGAAACCGGCGGCGCCGGATTTTTCCAACGTGCAGTCTGGCAGCTCCACAGCGCCAGCGGCCACCTCGGGCGAGCAGACCTACACCGTCGCCAGCGGCGATTCGCTGTCGAAGATTGCCAAGAAGTTCTATGGCAATGCGAATGCGTGGAACACCATCTTCGAGGCCAACAAGGATCAGATCAAGAATCCGGACATGATCCATCCGGGCCAGGTACTGAAGATTCCCGCGAAATAAGAAAAACCACACGGATAGGAGCACAACAATGAACTCAATTCGCAATGGCAACCAGTTGGTCATCATCATGGCCGGTGCGCTCGCACTCGCCGCTTGCGGCAATCAGGCGCCACCGCCGCCGCCGCCGCCGAAGCCGGCACCCACTGCACCTGCGCCGACGCCGGCGGCCACTCCCGCGACGACACCGGCGCCAGCGACCGCCAGCACGACGTTGGTGTCCGTGGACCTGGGCAATGGTGTCAATGCCAGCGGCAATGCGCTGAGCAGCGCGCCAATGACGACGTTCTCGCCGAAGGACACGATCTACGCGCTGGTGAAGACCTCATCGGGTTCGGCGAATCCGGCAACGATCAGCGCGAAATGGATGTTCAACGGCAGCACGCTCGTCAACGAGAACAAACGTGAAGTCGCTGCAGCCGGTGATTCGACCACCGAGTTCCACATCGCCAAACCCGACGGCTGGCCGACCGGCAAGTACTCGGTGGCGATCAGCGTCGATGGCAAGCAGGCCGGCAGCAAGGACTTCGAGGTGAAGTAATCAGCTGCCCGAATGAAAAAAGCGAAA